>Ga0325401_1007385_pt1 | contig 10672 bp, 7 predicted proteins | sample PopdelMetagenome_FD_205666 | JGI IMG/M metagenome (GOLD analysis project Ga0325401, IMG submission 205666) | Populus deltoides microbial communities from Bellville, Georgia, United States - Xylem-PdKOR-R2 | ecosystem: Host-associated > Plants > Phyllosphere > Stem > Wood/Secondary xylem | place...
TTCTTCACTGTTGACAGGAGTTGGGCCTGACCTGTCGTCGACTCTTTGATCGATCAGCCGAGCTAATTGGTTTTAGTGGTTGATGGAATAGCAAGATATGTATATGTATATATACATTTTACTGGGGGAAAAAAAAAAAGGTCCTTTCAGATAACCCAATTAACCACAGGTTGACAGGCGGTCTAGCAAAATTGCCATTGCCTTTGCATCCCCCCCCTGGGGTCAATGATGTTAAGGCTAAATAAAACAAGAGGGTCTCTACAAGCCCAGAACGAAGGCGAGTCTTGAATTATAGAGCTCCTCCATTAATGAGCTTGCTTTCTGGAATGCTTAATGCTACAATTTACATGAAAGTGCACTGCAGAGCATGCCCTCTCATGGGGCCATTTGGTAACTGGACCCGGTAAAGCACACTCTATCCACAGGCCTTCGAATTGGATGCCCAAGACAGGTCAGATGCATTTATTTCCACTCTCTTCCATTACCCCATTGCCAATTCCAGGTCAGAGAAGAATTGTTCAGCTTGAACGTTTCAATAATTCTCAAGTTCGAGTTCTGTCGCTGACTTTTAGAGCTCCTTTAGCATTATTTTGTGTGTATCTTATACTTTTAGTTTTGATATGCCACCTTTTTCTAAAAAATAGTCGTCCTTGGGGGAAAAGGAAGGCAATGGATATCCTCTTTCCTGAACATTTTTCCCACTCAAGTTGAAAATCTAATCAGATCCAACATTAAAGCAATAAAGCAGAGAAAGATGTAGAAAAAAGGAAATGAATATTCTCTTTACTTCTCAAAGGCTTTCCATCTTTTTCCACCACCCCATGTTTTCTTTTACAGATGTAGAATTAATTGACGAGAAAAATGGAATATGCCCTGCTCTTTCATTTTCTTTAGCCCTATACAAAACACAAGGTTAATTACCTTTCTCTTATCATCTGAATCTTAATGTTCTTGCCCCAACTGGTGATTGCACTGAAACGGACACCAATTACAATAACTGCTGCAGTTGCTACTATCCTGTTATGGGCCATCCTAATTCTCACAGATGATTTCATCGTTTAGAATTCATGAAAGAGTTCAAAATATTATTTGAAGAGAAAAAAAAAACATCATAATCAGAAACCTTAGACTACAGTGAAGTATGCATTGCCGTGCTGAATATCTTACAACCAAATTAATTATATAATGTTCCATCAATGTCTGTGAAGATTTTTTTTTTTATGCAGAAGAAATCGTGTGAGCCCTTGCCCTTCATTAAGTAATGTTAGAAAACATCATCTCCTTTGTGAACTTGAACACTAATCAATGTGATTCAGTACCTACTTAGGAATAATATACATGTCTTAATTTCAAATGCACATTGATAAATCCCAGGATTGGCAAGTTTTTTATGCCTCCATGCACAACCTTATGCCTGCTCAAAGTGTCGGTGCTGAGTTTTCGCTCTGAAGTTATCGAAAAGTTGATGGATCTAAAACCTTTGAATAACATCGAATGATTTTTTCTTAATCTATCAGATGAGGCAGCACTAAACTCTGTTGTGATTCTCCTTTATCAAATGCTTAAAAAAGAGGTTCTCACTTCCAGTACTTTGGAGATGAATTGAGTTAAAAACCTTCTCAATATTTGCATAATCAAAGAGAATGATCCTTGTGGAAAGGAGCAAGCAATGATCAAACAGAAAGTTTGGTGTGGACACATGGAAATTATAAGCATTAATCATCACCAAGAGACAAGAAATTGACAGATTCTTTATTCTCAAATGTCTCCGAAAGCAACTACACGGAAGAATAACCACAAACTCAACTGATTACTAAAGCCTATTTCATCACCTATACACCTGGTTTTGTGGAAAGAACTGAAAGCGGCCTAGTTAGCTACGAATATTTTTCTTTCGGCAGGCCCTTTTATTTGAGAGTCAATCTTTTTTTTTTTTTTTCCTGTTGTTGTATGATCGGAAATTATTCTTCCTCGTAGTTGCTTTTGGAAACCAAGCCCTCATATGTACATCACATCACTAATGTTGCTCAAGTTGAAGTCACTACATAAATCCTCTCCAGAGCTAAAATCAAACTCCTTCCCTGGACTCTGGCTCTCAAACTTGAATTCTGAACTAAAAATGTCGCCGCTCGAACCATCGCTTAGTGAATTATGATACTCACCACCAAATGCTCTTTCATCCAGTAAGTAATCATGCAAGAAATTGTCTTGGAAGATTGTATTATGATCAAGTGTACTCTTTGAATCCATAGGCTCACCTAAACTCGCGAAGCTTTCAAGTGAAAGCCACTCTGCAAACATAACCTTTGGTAATAAGGCGCTTCCTTTAGGTTCGTTAGGAGACTCAAACATCTGCGGAACTGACCGGTTGATATCAGCTGATGATTTTTCTGCCCTCATTGATGACTCAAAACTTGACGCTTGCATTTTGAGTCTCTTGGGAGATGGTGAAAGTTCCATAATGTCTGAGTTTGAGCTGTCAGATTTTGTTCTTTTCAAAGACTCCATCCCTTCGTCTTTGAGCAATTTTTTCTTCAAATAGGAATGCCAATGATTCTTTATCTCATTATCTGTTCTTCCAGGCAAATGCTGTGCTATCTGAGACCACCTAGTCAGTTCAGAACAGATTGTCTCTATTAGTTCCGCTTTATTGACACAAAAGACATAAAATTTCTGCTTTGATCAGGAATAATGCAGCAGTTAATTAATGCTAAATGCAGAAACACTAATCCTATAATGTTTCTGTGAATTCGGCGCAAAGAATTCAGGGATTTTAAATCGAATCATATTCTCTTATTTCCTTGTATCATTGTTTAGGTTACAAAATTCAAGTTGACCTGCAATGGTCTGTTATCTGTTAATAAAAAAAGTCCTCTGGGTGCCCTCATAGCATAATGCCTTGCTAGACAGTTCAGAAAATGCATGCTAGGCTAGCACCGAATAATAATCTATATTATCATAATTTTCTTGTAAATTTATATTATTTGACCTAAATGATCATGATCATCCAAGTCTTAACTCCTACTAATTAATTTTCTTTGAAGGGGTCACCCTGACCCACCTAATAGCAGAAAGGTGTCAAGGGCGGTCCTTAATTGTTTAAGAGTGTTACTTTTTAGTACAGTAATTATAATTATTTGGGATTAAGTCTGCTTACTTGTTGCCTAACATGTGATGAAGGGCCAGGATTGTCTCCTCTTCTTGTGCAGAAAACGTCCCTCTTTTTAATCCTGGTCTCAAGTAATTAATCCATCTTAGTCTGCAGCTCTTCCCATTCCTCTGCAAGCCTGCATGAGCACAATATTTAGGGTTTCATGATCATGAAGACCTTAAAAAGTCAACTCATAAGGGCTTTCTAGTTATTTTAAGAGGAAGCCACCATCAATCCTTTTCTCTTGAAATTTAGAGACTCTACTACAAATGCTGTCGAGATGACGCAAGCTGCCATCTAAATTCCTAACTAAGTTAACCAAAGAATGAGCCAACCGAATTAGCCAATTGATGATGAGAGGTTGGTAATTCTTAAGCTTGGCTTAACCCAAGAGTCATGAAGACTTTCCAGTAATTTTGATGGTTTTTTACATGATACTTGGCCATTATTTTATTGACAAATTATTTGTACAAGAGTATTTAAAAAGATATTGTAAACAAACATCTTAAAATATTGATTAATCAAAACTATATAACACACACTCAACATTAATAAATCAAACCAGTCCCATCAACATGAAACCTTTTTTCCAACCATAGAAACGTTCATGGCAATAATAAATGCTTCTGAGTTGGATCACTCATGCTCAAGAAAAATTCAATGCTCTGGGAATATAAGAACAGATTCATCACTGCTAAACAATGCTATCCGATACAGTAAAGTCCTGAAAACTAATAGAACTATGTTAATAATAATGCCTATAATCAACATACAATGATTTGTTTTTTTATTTTATTTCTTTTTCAAATTCAACTAGTGCATTAGCAAGATGGCATGATGGGTTGCAATGCACTGATTGGTGAATAATTATGAGCTTGCAGTAAATACATACCAGCATTAATGGGGACAGAGCTCCAACATCCATGGCCATGTTTAAGGACATAGTTTCTGAGCCTTTGATCTTCTTCAGGTGACCACAAGCCTTTCCTGTGCTTTGGCTTTAGCTTTGGCTTGTCAGATGACTTGCACCCCATTTTGCCACAGGACGGGAAGGAAGACTGATCAGAAGTACCAGTCGATGACTTGTGCGCGAGAGAGAGAGAGAGAAAGAGACTTTGTGATGGGTGCGCAATGAACAGCTGACCATTAATGCTTTGGTATATAAAGCAAAAATAGTAGTTCTAGCCTACCATATTATAAAATTTACGCATGAATCGTCTGCCTGGAATTCTTAAATATTTATTTTGTTCTTGGTGGCTAATGTTATAAATTCTCGCTAGCAAAATGGTTAAAGCGGTAGAATCTTTTATCATCAATATCTGAATTTTATATAAAACATGAAAAATAGTGTTTTTTTTTTTTATGAATTTTCTAATTTTATCATAGACGCTTAGATGTCATATGAGAAAAATAAATTTAGCCGGATGGATAAAAACCTGTACAAAAATACTTAAATCTTTTTTGGTAAGGTAGGGTAAATGTCTTGAATTATGAGCACTGCTCCTGTTAAATAAATAAAAAAAAAATTGAAGAGTGCAAATAAATTATTGTTGTGTCATTGACTTTTTAAATACCTAATTTTAATTAAGAATTCATGGATATTACTCAGTGAAGTACATTTTAATTGTAATTCTACGATGGATAACTTAACTAATTAGGTTTTAGATTTATTTTTTATAAATTATTAGTTCAAGTTTTATAAATATCATGGTCACTAGAGGTTTATATATTGTTAATTTCAGAGTCCATGGAATTGGTTGAGTTGCACGTAAATTTATCCGGACATCCACGTCAATAAAAATAAATAAAATTATGGTAAATATGGAGTCTTTTTTTTTTTAAATCATTGGAACACCTAATTATTACGTGGTTGTCTACATTTTCTGCATCCTCGTATTCTATGTGTATTCAACTCTTTAAAACCATCTGCTGCGGCTGCTACTGTTTTGGGTCCACCAGGAGCAGTAAGGGCCCATTGATAACTTATGATTCCAAGTGATTCATTAATTTGTGTTAACATTGTTTTATCGGTATTATTGTAGGATTACAGTTGTAAGAATAGATTTGAATTAAGGTCTGGAACGCGCAGGTTGACCCCTAATTTCTTTTCTTCTTTTTTTAAATATCAACATGATAATGTTTTCTAAAAAAACAAATGTCAACAGGATAAAAACCAAGTTTTGATCTAATCAACTCGAATTTTTAGTAGGACGAATCATGTTTTTTCGCTTTATTTTTTCTTAAATATATACCTGAGTTAGCTTACCAGTTTTACACGGTGTAGATTCGATACATGAGTTAGCTTACTGTTTCAATAGAAGTGAGTTGGCAAAATAAGCCAATTGTAGAGTAAATTAGATATAAACAAAAACCAACGAAGGTTTGCTTGCTGAATTAAAAAAAAAAAAAAAGAAGAAGAAGAAGAAGAAGAAGGGGGCGCCGCTAAATGGGGCAGTTTCTCTGTGAAAATTGAAGCGGTGGCCTAATTCTTAATTAGTTAGGGAAAAAAAGAGTCAATTTATCTCGCAGCTCACGCAAACTATGCTAAAGAAAATGAGTAATCGCATGCATTTATTTACATGAAAGGGTCTTTGTCTTGCACAAGACAGCACTCAAACTGACATCCGTGAGTAAGATTAAAGTCATAAATTAACAATGACTTCGGAAGCCGCCGTATCCACTTACATGTGGTGGAAAAGGGAAACAAACTATGCTTCCCTTTTTTTTTCTTTTAATCTTATAGAAAATGACTGCACGAACAGGTTAAGTACGTATCTGTGGATAATATTATTTTTCTACATTTCTTTAATTTATATTTAAATAAAACAAAGTTATTAAACTTTAACTCCATAACAGTTAACAGTTAGAAAATAATATAAATCATATCATGAAACCTCAACTAATAGTTTAAGCTACTGGGTTGAGATGGTTCTTTGACATGATATCAGAGCCTTGATGACCAAACGTTCACGAGTTCGAATCTCACCATCCTTATTTATTTGATAATAATTAAGCACAAGGTAATGTGGACCTGTACAAGTTTTAAACCCAAAGAGTTTTCACTTGAGGGAATGTGTTAGAGAATAATATAAATCATATCCTGAAACCTCACCTAATAACTTAAGTTATTGGGTTGAGATGGTTTTTTAACAAAGACAAGTACAATACAAGTTCAAGATTAGAAAGGTTAAATCTTAAAAAACATTAAAGCACCAAAACAGCATTGATATTTTAAAAACACCAACAGGTTTTTTATTCTTGATCTCTCCAATCAAACATGTTTTTTTCATTTTTATTTGATCTTCTAACACTCACCAAAAACGATAGAGCTTGTTACAAGGAAGGAATAAACAATGTTTACTAACAATCTATGGTAATTCTTTTAGGGCTAATAGACAAAGTATAGACTTTGTGGCTGCCCTGTAAGATCGATGGCTGTAGGCTACGAAGGGATTAGAATCTCTATTGCGAAAATAACGACGCTCGCATTATTGCGTATGACCTGGCACCAAGGCAACTGGCCTGGTCAATAAAGAGCACCGAGCAAGAAGACAACTTTCCATTAAGTGAAAGGAATAACTTTTCTTACACGATGACTAAATTCTCACTAGAAGCCAGGGAATTAGTTTTTTTTTTTAAGATAAAAAAAGGGAGTTAAATTACAACTACCTAGTCATGATTCCGTAACCAAGTAACTCGGATTTTTAGCCCCAACTAATCCCGTGAAAATATAAAGTATTCTTAATATTTTCAAAGAGAAAGAACACAACCTCGCCGACAAGGTTGGTATCGACTCTAATTGGGCAATGACTTCGTAATCATGGTCCTAAAACTCGTTTTGTAAGCGGCCTGACAGTGGACAGCTATAAACAAACTGTAGCGTGCCTCATGACATGATGCATAATTAATTTGCAAGAAATCTTGTCGATGAATCGATAAAATCTCTTAATCATGGAAAATCAATGGCTTGTTGAGGTAGCCAAGGGCAATCATTCGTTAATCATTTGTTAATTACTAAATATCCTCCCCCTCTGGTTCTCTAAGAAAAAAGGGAATGTCTTTATTAATTTGATGAATAGACAGATTGTATTTACACATAAAAAAAAAAAAGGGATGGAATAGTAGTCTCGAAAATAAAATAAATTGGTTGATCAAGCCGATATAGTATACTTGTGGCGGGCCAAGATTTTATTGGTCTCCAAGGAGTTTTTTTAAAAAAAAACAAAACTTCTTGCCAGCAAATCGATGATGTTCTACTATTATATTTCCTTGTCGTGAGGAATCTCTCTCTGTTTTTTTTTTTCTTCTTCCAATTATCCTTTTTTTTATTTTTTTAATCACGAGGAATCTCCTGTTTAACAGATGGCCACGAGAATATGATACGTTCTGCTACACGTGCCAAGATATGAATAGTTAATGGACTATTATAAGAGAGAAGACGGGTAGAATTAGTATAGGATATTAATTAATAATGATATTTGTGGTTGAATTATTGCCAAATACATGGTGGTTTATGTGCCACCCAAGCCTGTATTTTTTTTTTAATAAACAAATAGTACTGAAATCATCTATTAATTAATTATTTAAATGGTTTGCATTTTTAAGAGAGATTGGTTTTTTCTCTTCTACAAGAGAGGGAATGAAATCATGGGTCGTTTACCAATGTTACTCATTACCATGATTTTGTAAGCTCACTGTTTATTCCCAGTTTCTGTTAAATGATTGTAATTCTCCATAAAAATCATGACCAAGGCTTGGTCTCTTGTTCTGTCACTTTTATTTATCATGATAACGCCGTCGTCTTCTTCACCATTGATAACAAGCTAGGTTAAATCATCTCACAGTTTTTAAAGGATGTGTGGTACGTGATGATGGGGATCTAAAGCCATTACTGGCATAGCTAGGTGATGATTTCACAAAAGAAAAGGAAGAGAAACGATCAGGAGGAGGTGATGATATCCATCACACGAATCTGTAGTCTGTTTAAAAAGACTTGTCTAAAGATCTTTGCGTTTGTTAATTAAGTTTTTTTTTTTTTTTTTATCGATGATTGACGACTAATTGGCTGTGACAAGTTTGCTAGTTTCTTTTATAAAGGAGGTTTAGGGAGAATTATGCGATTAAATGTTCGTTACTATCACTTGTCAATTGATGATTTGGTAAATTAAAATATCATAAAAAGTTGGTAAAAACAAGATGTCAATACTTTAATCCAGCTACTCCCTTGACCCCTTAATTATCAGGGTAGATGAAACAAGTCCATCAAAATATACTAAATCCTTGTATACATACCATATATATACATACCATATATATATATATGGTATGCATACAAGAATCTAACACATACATAAAGTTTATTAAATTATGAGGGGAAAAATCCTAATAAATGCACAGATGCAGATGCCCTATAAGAAAGAGTCCAAAAATGCTACAACTAGTTTAAAAAAAAATAGATTTTTTTTTTTGTGTTGAGAGTTTCTAGACTCCTATGCTTTGACCATTTCAACAATTAATTAATATGGTTTGTTTGCCAGTAAGTTGTAGCCTAATTGGCTTGCTAATAAAATAGCATTTGTGACTTTTTGGAAAAGAAAATAGCTTTATCAGAAAATAGTATTGTGTCGGAAAAATGGAAAAAAATAAGAAAAAGAGAAGCTAGCATGATTTTGACGAACTACTCTTTATAAAGATAACATTGATGGAAGAATGTGTTTATATATATATAAATATTAATAATATGTAAGATATATTTATCCCTCATTAATAATATGTAAAAAATATTTATCTCACATTAATAACATTTAAGACATATTTATTCCTCGTTAGGATAAAATGACACTTTAGCTATTTCTTTATAAAATATCATTGAACTTTTTCTCTTTAAAAAGATACTTAATTAAATATTGAAGAATCTTTAAAATCATTAATAAAAGTCTTTTCATGTACCAGTCATTAATTATCTTGGCTTATTGGACATTAGATACATGCTACCAGCAACCTTGACCAAGAAGAATGGATCAAAAAGGTGCATGATAAACTATATATTAACAATTGGTTTCTATATATCTATTCACATACCAAAAAGGTATTTTAATTTATTCAAGTACGTACATGTACGTATGTGCGTATACACTTTCATGCCCTCTGCTGTTCATAATAGCAACAAGAGTAATATTCTCTTTGGTGACACTTCTTAATCATTTAGATTTATTAACCCATCTCGAAGACCATCGACATGCTTCCCTTCCACATGGCGTATATATCCTTTAAATGATATTGTATTTTTCTTTTTAATTTTTCTTTTCAATTTTTTTAATCCCAAATTAAAAACTGGGATTAATCAATTATTAAAATATATTACATGAAAAGCCGGCTGCTCATTGGAGAGATGCAATGTGGGAATGTGATTTCATTAATTTTCAAGCGATCTTAATTAACACTAAGTCATGTCATTAGTCGTATTAATTAGTAAGTGACCCTTAAGAAATTTAAAAAAAAAACAACAGACAAAAAAAAATAATGAAATGATGAGGCAATAGTACCGTTAAGAAATTTGACTCGTAAAAGGGGCAAGTGTTAGAAATTTATTCGAAAGCACAATGATTAAGTAAGCTCATGAGGCAAGTTTAGTTGTCTCTATGTGCTCTTTATTCCTTGTAGTCTTGTTTATCAAATTCAAGCCACCCCTTGACCGCTTTCTCTCTCGCCTTGTACCCCTGTTAACCTCAGCTTTTCTTGGGTTTCCTAGGCTGCCGCCTGTGAGAATCTTTCCCGGCTGCCCCTTGATGTTCCTTTTTTTTTTTTGGTTTTTTGTTCTTTTATTATTTTTCAGCATTAAACATATAAAATTTTATGTTTGTAGATAGATAGTTATATCAACCCTTCAATCCAATTCTTTTTTATACCATAGTTTTAAAATCCGGTTTAACTTGGTGGGTCGATCCAGGATCTAGACCTAAGCCGAGTCGGGTTAAAAAAAACCAGCCAGGAATTTAACCTGGCAAAAATTAATTGACACAAGACCTAGTAGACTTGGGTAAATTTTGGTGAGACCCGACTAGTTTATATATATAAAAAGTAAAATGCCACTGTTTTAGGGTGGTAAAAATTAATTCCACTTACTGTTAAATGAAGCAATAGAAAGAAATAAAATATAATCTCTCCATAGTCCTTCCTGCCTTAGTACTTTTTTAGCCATCCCAGTTGCAAAGAAGTCATATCAGTTGCAAAGTGGAGCCAAAAGAATACAAGTCATTAGCAGAAGACTTCAAAGGAAGCCATATCAAGTTTTGTTTCTTCTCTTTGATTTAGCATATTATTTTATTTTATATAGCTTATATTATATTTACCTTCACGTTAAATATATAAAAATTATTGGTAAGGATAAAATCATGATCCGATTAATTTTGAAATAATCTGTAACATTGAAAATTAAATAGTAGAAGATAACTCATCAATCTTGACAACTGAAAAAGCATAGAGTTTTTCACCATGCTCTATCAATAATGACCATACAAG
>Ga0325401_1007390_pt1 | contig 10671 bp, 13 predicted proteins | sample PopdelMetagenome_FD_205666 | JGI IMG/M metagenome (GOLD analysis project Ga0325401, IMG submission 205666) | Populus deltoides microbial communities from Bellville, Georgia, United States - Xylem-PdKOR-R2 | ecosystem: Host-associated > Plants > Phyllosphere > Stem > Wood/Secondary xylem | place...
GGTCGGGTGGACCATGGCCGCGCTGCACCCGCGCACCGTGCGCGGGCTCGTGGTCGTGTCCTCGGCGCACCCCCGCGAGCTGCGGTCGGGCATGACCGACACCGCCCAGCGGCACGCCTCCCGGTACGCGCTGCGCTACCAGCTCCCCCGGCTGCCCGAGCGCCGGCTGACCCGCGACGACGACGACCCGGTCGCCGACCTGCTGCGCCGCTGGGCCGGCCCCGGCTGGGTGCACACCACCGACTTCGCCGACGCCGTGACCCGCTACCGCGACGCCGCGCGCATCCCGCAGGCCGCCTACGGGGCGATGGAGTTCCACCGCTGGGCCTTCCGCTCGCAGTTCCGCCCCGACGGCCTGCGCTACGCCCGGCGCATGACCGCGCCGGTCACCGCGCCCACCCTGCAGCTGCACGGCACCCTCGACCCGTGCGTGCTGCCGCGCACCGCCGCCGGCTCGGGCCGCTACGTCGCCGGGCCCTACGAGTGGCGCGAGCTGACCGGCGTCGGCCACTTCCCGCACGAGGAGGTCCCCGACACCGTCAGCGAGGCCATCGCCACCTGGGCCCGGTGACCACGCCGCCCCCGGCGCTTGGATCAACGTCGTTGATCCACGCGCTTCCTCCCGGGGCAACGGTCGTCGGGGAGGACGACCATTGGTCGGGGAGGACGAGCCCTAGCAGGTCGGAGCCCCGGCGGGCCCCGGGTGTCCACACCGCGCGCGTCGATCCACAGCACGGGCCCGGGGCATTCCGCAGGGTCGCAGGGGCGACCACTGTGCCGCCATGGACCCGAGCCTCTCCGCCGCTCTGCACCGCCACCGCGGCGTCTTCGCCACCGCAGACGCCCGCGCCGCAGGCCTCGCCCGTAGCGAGATCAGGGGTCTGCTGCGTTCCGGTCGGTGGCGCACCGTCCGGTACGGGGTGTTCACCACCGCCGAGGTGTGGGCGGCGCACGCAGCCACCGGCACCCTGCACCAGCTCGAAGCAGCCGCCGTCCTCCGTCGCATCGACGGCCCGACGACCGCACTGAGCCACGGAACGGCCGCCCGGGCCCACGGTCTCGTCCTGCCGGCCGACATCGACGACGCGGTGAGCCTCACCGACCCCGGCGACCACCGGACCGGCAAGGGCTACCGCGTCCTGTCCGGCGCCCTGCCTGCGGTCGACGTCGTGGAGCTCGCCGGCTTCCGGACGACGTCGTTGCCGCGCACGCTGGTCGACAACGGACGGGAGTGGGATGTCGTCGACAGCGTGGTCGCCATGGACGACGCCTTGGCGGACGGGCGGGCGACCGCTGCCGAGATGTCGGCCGCGGTGAGGGCCCAGATGCACTGGGTCGGGGTGGGAGCCGCTGCCCGCGCGGCTGGCCTGGCTCGGACCGGAGCCCACTCGCCCCACGAGACCAGGTCGCGTCTGTGCCTCGTCGCAGCCGGTCTGCCCGAACCGCTGCTCCAGGTCGCCGTCGTCGTGGGGACCCGACTCGTCGCCGTCCTGGACATGTGCTGGCCCGAGTTCGGGGTCTTCTGCGAGTGCGACGGCAAGGTGAAGGTCACCGATCCGTGGCGGGGCCGCAGCCCGGCGGAGGTGGTGTGGGCCGAGAAGGCTCGGCAGGACACGTTGCTCGACCTCGGTCTGACGGGGGTTCGGCTCCGACCGGCCGACCTCGGCGCCGCCCTGCCCGAGAAGGTCGCCCGGCTGCGGACGCTCATGCAGCGACCCCCCGCCGTCGACCCCCGGGTGCAGCTGCAGCAGTGGCGAGACGGTCTCCGGACCGCACCCCGCGCACTGCCCTGGAGCTCCGTCCCCGTGCCGTCGGCCGCGTGAGCGCCGTCCTCCCCCACCGGTGGTCGTCCCAACCGGGGGCCGTTCGTACCGGAGGAAGCCCTTCGATCAACGACGTTGATCCAAGCCCCCCTGAGGCGGTGGCGCGAGCGGCGAGGAGGGGTTACTCGCAGGGGCCGGTGTCGACCGGGGTGGAGGCGGTGCGGCCCTGCGAGATGGCATCGGCCACCTCGTCGTCGGTGAGGGCGTAGCCGGTGTTCGGGTCGTCGACGGCGGAGGCGAACACGACGCCGAGCACCGAGCCGTCCGAGGCCAGCAGCGGGCCACCGGAGTTGCCGGCGCGCACCTGGCCGTAGAGGGCGTAGACGTCGCGCACGACGGTCTGCTGGGCGCGGAAGTCCGGCCCGCTGATCGCCCCGCGGTCGCGCACCCGGGCGGCACCGACGTAGAGCCCACCGCCCCCGGGGTAGCCCATGATGATCGCATCGGCGCCGGAGTCGGCCGGGTCGGCGGTGAACGACAGCGGCGTCTGCGGCAGGCCGGGGACGGCCAGCACCGCGACGTCGGTCTCCTCGTCGACGTAGACCGGGTAGGCGTCGTAGGTGTCGCCCTCGGCCGCGACGGTGGGGTCGCTGACCCCGGCGAGCACGTGCGCGTTGGTCATGACCCGCTCGGGGGCGAACACGAAGCCCGAGCCGTCGATCTGCCGCGAGCACGACGCCGCCACGCCGCTGATCTTGACGACCGAGCCCTGCACCTGGCCCACCACGGCGCTCTGCGCCAGCGCCTGGTCGGGCACGGGCACGTCGCGCACCTGGGTGGGCGTCAGCGGGTCGAGGACGTCGGGCAACCCGCGCCGGTCGATGGCCTCGCGCAGCGAGTCGTACAGCGAGCGGACGCCGTCGGGCACGCCCTGGTCGACCGCCTGCACCAACGTCGACTGCCGCACCTGGCTGGCCACCGCGGGGAAGGCGGAGTTGGCCAGCGGGGTGGCCACCATCCACGCCACCAGCAGCACCGCGACCGCCGAGATGGCCGCGCCGGCGACCGAGTCGACGATCTTCGCCGGTTCCCAGGTCACCTTGGTGCGGATGGCGCGACCGAGGTACCCGGCCACGAGCTGCCCCAGCAGAGCGCCGGCCAGCACCACCACCAGCGCGACGAACACCCGCGACAGCGTCGACCCGCCCAGCTCGTCGGCCACCGGCCCCGACAGCTGCGCGCCGGCGACCGCCCCGCCGAAGAACCCGATGAACGAGGCCGCCGAGACGATCAGGCCCTGCCGGAACCCCGACAGGGCGAACAGCAGGGCCAGCGCGATGAGCACCAGGTCGACGAGGGACACCGGGTCATCCGCCCGCGGTGGTGGGCGCCGCCGAACCGCTGACGGTCATGGTGCCGACCTGGCCCAGTGCCGTGTGGAACGTGCACTCGAAGGGGTAGGCGCCCGGCTGGATCACGGTGAACTCGATGGTCTCGCTCTGGCCGGGGGCCAGCAGCGGGATCTGCTCGGTGATGTCGACCGGCCCGGCGCCGGTGGTGAACATGAAGTTGTGGGTCAGCTGCTCGGCCGTGTTGGTGACCGTCAGCCGCACCTGGCCCGGGGCCACGGTGAACGCGTCCGGGGTGAAGACGTAGTCGTCGCCGGTCTCGATGGTGATCTCCTGCACGCCCTCGGCGTCGGTGGTCACCTGGCCCACGCCGGCGTCCGGGGTGCGGGTCGCGTCGGGCGTGGCGGGGGTGCGGTTGCTGCAGCCGACGAGCCCCAGGGCGAGCAGGACCGCCACCACCAGGACCCGTGCTCGGTTCGACGTCATCGCCCGAGGACCGTACGCGGCGGACCTGGGGACGGCGGCTCCTGCGCGACCGTCGGCGCGGCGCGGTCGGCCGGCTCCTCGACCACGGCCGCCGTGCCGCGCACCCGCTCCTGCTCACCGGCCAGGTCGCGGACGTCGCGCTCGTCCCACGGCCGCGCGAGCCCCGCGGCGGTGAGGACGGCGTCGAGCACCCCGGCGGTGAAGCCCCACACGACCATGCCGGCGACCTCGAAGGCCGGGCCGACGTACCCCATCGGGTGCCGTACCCGGAACCGCCGGGCCGGGTCGACCAGCTCGGCCAACGGCACCCGGGCCACCTGGGCGACCTCGAACGGGTCGCCGGTCACCGTCTCGCGGGGGTCGTCCCACCAGCCCACGACCGGCACCACCCGGTTGTCGCTGGGCCCCAGGAACAGCTCGGGCAGCGTGCCCAGCACCCGCACCGACGCCGGGTCCACGCCGGCCTCCTCGTGCGCCTCGCGCAACGCGGTGCCGACCGGGTAGTCCTCCCCCGGCTCGGCGCCGCCCCCGGGGAACGCCGGCTGGCCGGCGTGGGTGCGCAGCCGGGCGGACTTCTCGATGAGCAGGACGTCGTGCCCGTGGGCGGTCTCGCCGAACAGGATGAGCACCGCCGACCGGCGCGCGGTGTCGGTGGCGTCGCCCATCCGGTGCCGCAGCGGCAGCGCGTCGGCCGAGGCGACGAGCGCGCGGACGTGCTCGGGGACCCCGGTGAGGTCGACGGTCACAACGCGACGCCCAGGTGGTCGGCCACCAGCTGGCGGAACTCGTCGAGGGACTGCACCGCCCCCGACTGCGTGTAGGCCAGCGTGCCGTCGGCGGCGACGAAGAAGGTGTAGGGCGCCCCGCGCAGCCCTTCCTCGGCGAGCAGGTCGCCCTGCTGGTCGAAGGCGTTGGGGAAGGTCACCCCGGCGCCGTCGGCGAACGAGTCGGCCGCGGTGAGGGTGTCGGTGGAGACCACCCCGAGCACCTGGACCCGGTCACCGGCCAGGCCGGCCAGCTGCTGGACCATCGGCAGCTCCTCGCGGCACGGACCGCACCACGACCCCCACACGTTGATGACGGTGGGCACGCCCGGTGCGCGGGACAGGTCGAGGGTGCCGCCGCCGATGCAGTCGAAGGTCATGGGCGGGAGGGCGTCGGACGCCGTGACGGTGTCGCCGGTCTGCTCGGGGCAGGGCTGCAGCGCGGTGTCGACGTCCTGCACCGACGTGTCACCGGTCGGGCCGGCATCGCCGTCGGGGGCCCCCGAGGACGTGCAGCCGGCCAGCGCGACCAGGGCAGCGGCCAGGACGACCACGACCCGCCTCACAGCGTGTCCGAGGCGGCCGGGGTCTTGACCAGCTTCGCGGCCAGCACCGGGTCGACCGGACCCGTGCCGAACGAGGGGCAGGCGCGAGCCAGCCCGCACGCCCCGCAGGCCGGCTTCTTCGCGTGGCAGACCCGCCGGCCGTGGAAGATCACCCGGTGGGAGAAGTCGGTCCACTCCTTCTTCGGGACCAGCTCGGCGACCTGGGCCTCGACCTTGACCGGGTCGTCCTCGGCGGTCCAGCCGAACCGGCGCACCAGCCGGCCGAAGTGGGTGTCGACGGTCAGCCCGGGCACCCCGAAGGCGTTGCCCAGCACCACGTTGGCCGTCTTGCGCCCCACCCCGGGCAGCGTGACGAGGTCCTCCAGCCGCGCCGGGACCTCGCCGTCGAACCGCTCGACCAGCGCCCGCCCGAGCCCGAGCACCGAGTTGGCCTTGGCCCGGAAGAAGCCGGTGGGCTTGAGGATGGTCTCCAGCTCGTCGCGGTCGGCGCCGGCGTAGGCCGCCGCGGTGGGGTACCGGGCGAAGAGCGTCGGGGTGACCGTGTTGACCGTGCGGTCGGTGGTCTGCGCCGACAGCACGGTGGCCACGAGCAGCTCGAGCGGGGTGGTGAAGTCGAGCTCGCAGTGCGCGTCGGGGTGGATCAGCGCCAGGTCGCGGGCCATGCGCCGGGCCCGGCGGGTGCGCCCCAGCGGCGTCTCGGCCGGGTCGACGGGCGACAGGCCCAGCCGCACGGCGCGGGCGGGCCTGGTCGGTGGCGCGGGCAGGGCGGGAGCGGACACGCGACCGAGGGTAGGCGGGGCCACCGACAGCGCGGACCTGTCATGCTCGTCCCACCGGACCCGTGCGTCACCGCACGTGTCGGATCGGCCGCACCGGGGCACCACCCCCGGCAGCACAGCAGCGCGCAGCAGCGCCCGAGACGGAGGAGGTGCCGGGTGGTCGCCCTCGTCGTGATCCTCTTCCCCCCGCTGGTCATCGCCTTCCTGCTGATCATGGAGCGCGTCGAGGAGCCGTTGCGGCGCCCGACGTCCCAGCGACAGGTCGAGGAGTTCCTCGCCTCGGCCACCCCCGGCGACGTCGACGAGCTCGCCTCGTCGGGCATCCGCCGGGCCATGGACCGCTGGCGCCGCCGGCGCGCCTCGCGCACCGTCCCGGCCCGCGAGGCCGTGACCGCGCAGCGATCAGCGGACTGACCGGTCCCACCCCTTCCAGGGCATGCCGGTGACGCACCGCATGGTGAGTCCGCCCACAGGCCCTAGACTGCCTGGCGGACGTGGGTGATCACTGAGCCCGCGACGACGTCGTACGAGAGGTGCACTGGTGGACGAGGTCCTTGCCCAGTCCGGTCTGTTCCAGGGGCTTTCCGCCGAAGCCGCGGAGCCCACGGCGAGCGGGCTGGAGACCGTCGTCCTGCCCCGCGGGCGGGTGGTCTTCAACGAGGGCGAGCCGGGTGACAGCCTCTACGTGGTGCTGTCCGGCAAGATCAAGCTCTCCCGGCGCTCCCCCGACGGCCGCGAGAACGTGTTGGCCGTGATGGGTCCCTCCGACCAGTTCGGCGAGCTGTCGGTCTTCGACCCGGGCCCGCGCACCGCCACCGCCACCGCGGTCACCGACGTGCGGCTGGCGAAGATGCCGCAGCAGATGCTGCGCCCCTGGATCGAGGCCCACCCCGAGGTCGGCGAGCGCCTGCTGCAGGTGCTGGCCCGCCGGCTGCGCCGCACCAACGACTCCGTCGCCGACCTGATCTTCACCGACGTCCCCGGCCGCGTGGCCAAGGCGCTGCTGCAGATGGCCGACCGCTTCGGCTCGCGCGAGTCCGACGGGCTGCGCGTCAAGCACGACCTCACGCAGGAGGAGCTGGCCCAGCTGGTCGGCGCCTCCCGCGAGACGGTGAACAAGGCGCTGGCCGACTTCGTGCACCGCGGCTGGATCCAGCTGCAGGGCAAGTCGGTCGTCGTCCTCGACGAGGACCGGCTGCGCCGCCGCGCGCGCTGACACCTGCTCGACCGCGAGGGGCCCAGGACCGACCAGGTCCTGGGCCCCTCGCGTTCAGACCCCGGGGAGCGGGACGACGAGGCGGATGCGGGTGCCGTCGGGCAGCACGGCCCACTTCTGGCCGTCGGGCCCGGCCTCGAAGGTCGGGCTGATCGGCTCCAGCGGCGCCGGCGGGGCCCCGGCCAGCACCGCGGCGACGTCGGCGAAGCCCGCCAGCTGGCCCAGCGTGTGCACGGTCGGCGGCAGCATGGGGCGGGTGCCGGCCTCGTACTCGGCCAGCGCCGCGGCCGCGGTCGACCAGCCCGCCTCGTCGGCCTCGCCCGAGACGTCCTGCGCCTCCTGGCCGACCGGCAGCGCCGCGGCGAAGAACTTGGTGTCGTAGCGCCGCGGCTCGACCGGCGGGGTGATCCAGTGCGCGAAGGGCCGCAGCAGGTCCGAGCGCAGGGCGAGCCCCCGGGCGGCGAGCAGCTCCGACAGCGCGAGCTCGCGGGTGAGCAGCGCCTGCCGCTGCGCCTCCCACTCGGGGCCGGACACGTCGGGCACCACGCCGCCGGACGCCGGACCGGCCAGCAAGACGCCGGCCTCCTCGAACGTCTCGCGCACCGCGGCGCACACCAGCTGACGGGCGGTGGCGGTGCCGCAGCCCCACGTGGTGGCCCACTCGTCGGGCCCGGGGCCGACCCAGTCGAGGTCGGCGTCGCCGTCGCGGGGGTCGACCCCGCCGCCGATGTAGGCGGTCATCCCCCCGGCGAACGGCATGCCGCGGGTGCGCCGCTGCAGGTGCACCTCGACGCCGTCGGGCCCGTCGCGCAGCAGCAGCACGGTGGCCGCCTGGCGGGGCTGTGCGGGCAACGGGCCGGCGGTCACGGCGGGGTCAGCGCAGCTCGACGGTGAGCTCGACCTCGACCGGTGCGCCCATGGGCAGCTCGGCGACGCCGACGGCGGACCGGGCGTGCTCGCCGGCCGGGCCGAACACCTTGCCGATCAGCTCCGACGCCCCGTTGATCACCCGGGGCTGGCCGGTGAAGCCCTCGGCCGAGGCCACGTAGCCCACCACCCGGACGACGCGGGCGACGGCGTCGAGGCCGACCAGGTCGTCGACGGCGGCCAGCGCGTTGAGGGCGCACACCTTGGCGTCGTGGGCGGCGTCCTCGGGCTCGACCGACCCGCCCACCTTGCCGGTGCGGCGCAGGCCGCCGTCGACGAAGGGCAGCTGGCCCGAGGTCATCACCAGGTCGCCGACGCGGACGGCGGGCACGTAGGAGGCGACCGGCGCGGCCACCGGCGGGAGCCGCAGACCCAGCTCGGCCAACCGGGCGTGCCAGCTCTGCGGCTCGGTCACGCCGCGGGCCGCTTCAGGTAGGCGACCAGCTGGTCGCCGCCGCCCGGCCCGGGCAGCACGGTGACCAGTTCCCAGCCGTCGACCCCCCAGGAGTCGAGGATGGCCTTGGTGTTGTGGGTCAGCAGCGGGATGGTGGCGTACTCCCACGTGGTCCGTGTGCTCATGGTCGGCGACGCTAGCGTCCCTGCCCACGACGTGCCCGGACGCCCCCTGCGCTCGTAGGCTCGGGGGGTGAGTCCCGACGCCCCGCCCGTGCGCTGCCACATCGTCACGGGCAAGGGCGGGACCGGGAAGACCACCGTCGCCGCCGCCCTCGCCCTGGCCCTGGCCGCCGACGGGCGCCGCACCCTGCTGGTCGAGACCGAGGGCCGGCAGGGCATCGCCCAGCTCTTCGACACCCCACCGCTGCCCTACGAGGAGCGCCGGGTGGCCGTGGCCCGCGGCGGCGGCGAGGTGCGGGCGCTGGCCATCGACCTGGACGAGGCGCTGCTGGAGTACCTCGAGCTCTTCTACTCGATGAAGCGGGCCGGCCGGGCGCTGCGCAAGATGGGCGCGATCGACTTCGCCACCACCATCGCCCCGGGCCTGCGCGACGTGCTGCTCACCGGCAAGATCAAGGAGGCGGTGACCCGGCGGGTCGACGGCCGCCGGGTGTACGACGCGGTCGTCGTCGACGCCCCGCCGACCGGGCGGATCACCCGGTTCCTCAACGTCACCGACGAGGTCGCGGGCCTCGCCCGCTCGGGCCCGATCAAGACCCAGAGCGACGGTGTGATGGCCGTGCTGCGGTCACCGCAGACCGCGGTGCACCTGGTCACCCTGCTGGAGGACATGCCCGTGCAGGAGACCGCCGACGCCATCGACGAGCTGCGGACGACGGGACTGCCCGTCGGCTCGGTGCTGGTCAACATGGCCACCGAGCCGCTGCTGCCGGCCACCAGCCTGGCCCGGGCCGCGCAGGGCCGCCTGACCGCCGCCGAGCTCGCCCCGGCGCTGGCCGCCGGCGGCCTGCCCGACGACCCGGCCATCGCCGCCGGGCTGGCCGAGGAGGCGGTCGAGCACGCCCGACGATGGCAGTCGCAGGACGAACTGCGTGGGCGGGTGGAGCAGCTGGGGCAGCCCAGCACCGAGCTGCCGCTGCTCACCGGTCCGGTCGACCTGGGCGCCCTGCACGAGCTGGCCACCCGCCTGGAGGTGCTCCGGTGAGCACCGGTCTCGACCTCGACGCCCTGGTGCGCGACCCGCAGACCCGCATCGTGGTCTGCTGCGGCGCCGGCGGGGTGGGCAAGACGACGACGTCGGCCGCGCTGGGGCTGGCCGCCGCGGCCGCCGGGCGCACGGTCGTGGTGCTCACGATCGACCCCGCCCGCCGCCTCGCGCAGTCCCTCGGCCTGGCCGAGCTGGACAACGAACCCCGGCGCATCGAGACCGGTGGGCCCGGCGAGCTGCACGCGATGATGCTGGACATGAAGCGCACGTTCGACGACGTCGTCGTGGCGCACTCGACGCCCGAGCGGGCGCAGCAGGTGCTCGAGAACCCCTTCTACCAGGCCCTGTCGTCGTCCTTCGGCGGCACGCAGGAGTACATGGCCATGGAGAAGCTGGGTCAGCTGCGGGCGACGGACACCTGGGACCTGATCATCGTCGACACCCCGCCGTCGCGGTCGGCGCTGGACTTCCTCGACGCCCCCGACCGGCTCTCCCGCTTCCTCGACGGCACGATGATCCGGGTGCTCACCGCGCCCGCGCGGGCCGGCGGCCGGGCCGGGCTGCGCGTGGTCAGCGCGGGGTTCGGGCTGTTCAGCCGGGTGATCTCCAAGATCCTGGGTGGGCAGCTGCTGGGTGACATCGCCACGTTCATCGCGGCGCTGGACTCGATGTTCGGCGGCTTCCGCGAGCGGGCCACGGCCACCTACGAGCTGCTCAAGCAGCCCGGCACGGCGTTCGTCGTCGTCGCCACCCCCGAGCCCGATGCCCTGCGCGAGGCCTCGTACTTCGTCGACCGGCTCTCGGCCGAGGGCATGCCGCTGGCCGGGCTGGTGCTCAACCGCACCCACCCGCCGGCCACCACCGCACTGAGCGCCACCCGTGCGGCCGCGGCGGCCGAGTCGGTCGCCGAGGCCGGCGGCAAGGGCGCCAAGCTCGCGGCCGGGGCGCTGCGGGTGCACGCCGAGCGCATGGCGCAGGCCACCCGCGAGCAGCGGCTTGCCGACCGGTTCGGCCACGCCCACCCGGAGGTCGCCGTCCGCACGGTGCCGGCCGCCGCCGGCGACGTGCACGACCTGGCCGACCTCGAGGTCATGGCCACCGCGCTCACGGCCGCCGACGGCGACACCGGCACGGGCACCCCCCGCTCGCGGATCCTCCCCGCCCGCCGCTGAGCCGACCGCTGCTGAGCCGACCGCT
>Ga0325401_1007392_pt1 | contig 10669 bp, 8 predicted proteins | sample PopdelMetagenome_FD_205666 | JGI IMG/M metagenome (GOLD analysis project Ga0325401, IMG submission 205666) | Populus deltoides microbial communities from Bellville, Georgia, United States - Xylem-PdKOR-R2 | ecosystem: Host-associated > Plants > Phyllosphere > Stem > Wood/Secondary xylem | place...
CAGAGTCTTAATTTATTGTTGATTCTTAAAAGTTATTTGTGGACACAATAGTAAGTTTATAATTTAATATATCATAGAACAGCTCATCTATATTTAATTACGGTTGTCTATAGTTACAAACCTCGACTGGCCAGCAGATCGATCTGGTGGTTGAACCGATCCAGATAAGACAAACAACTAGGATAAATAAAAACCCGGTAAAACCAGATTGACCTGTAGGATTGACTCATGACCTGGACGACCTGGCAAAACCCGGTTGAGACCCTTTTTTTTTCAAATGTGTTTTTTTTCCTAGCCAGAGACTCCTCTTTTTTATATATTTTTTAGTTAGTTATTAACCCTTTTCAAAGTTCATTACATAAATACTAGAAGAATGTTTTATTTTTTTAATGTGGGATTTGAAGCACTTTAATATATATACTCTATGTTCACAAGAAAAAATTATTTTTTCAATGTGGAATTTGAAGCCCTTTAGTATATATACTCTATGTTCATAAGAAAAAAAATTATGTTTTTTCAATGTGGGATAAAAAAAATTTGGTTTAAATACTTCAACTTAAAAGGAAAACATACTAATATAATATCTTTTCAATATGAGGTAAAAAAACCTTTTGAAATAATCTTTTAAACTTTATTATTTATAACATGTATAGTTTATATTCACATGAATTGTTTCTTAATTCTTTCATATAAAATATTAAAACTTTAAATATTTTTTTTAATTTTCCAGGTTGATTCGAGTTGACCTGAGTTGACCCGGATCAAACTGTGTAACCTAGGACCCAGCTCCTTGGCCGAGTCAACCCCCAAGTCGGGTATGATAACTATGGTTACAAAGCTAAAAGCCACCGTAAAGCTTTCTTTAGCGTTGGATGATGAATTACTTTTTAAAATATTTTTTATTTGAAAAAGTATTAAAATAATATTTTTTTTATTTTTTAAAATTTATTTTTGACATTAACACATTAAAAACGATCTAAAAATACAAAAAAAATAATTTGAAGCAATTTAAAAAAAAATTTCAAAAGCACGATGCCACTACAAAAATACACTGCCTTAGTTGTATGCCTTTTTTGGAATTAATTAGCAGTGAAGTTGATGCATGAGCTTTTTTAGAAAAATATATATTTTTCCTAGTAAATTTCATTTTTTTCTATTTTGTTCTCCTATTCTTTATTATAATGCTTTTTTTATTTTTTTTATTTGAAAGGGATATTTTTTTTGTAATTTATTTTTTCATATTCAATATTATTAGGGTTATCTAGTTTTATTTATATATATAAATGGTTGTAATAGCATTTTAATAAAGGAGGACATAGAAGCATAAAATTAAGTATTTTGAGATTATTCCGACATTTATGGTATTCTTGGTCTTTAAGAATTTTAACTTGTAACAAACTTCTTATCCTTCACTTCGCCTACATTAATTGGTATTAAAATTCAACGATCTTTAATGGTTATTTTACTTTGTTATGTGTTGCAGAACAACCATGGCTAAAAGAGATTGCAAATTAGAACGTGTTTGTATAGGAGGGGATGAGTTGTCCGCACAAAGGTGTTGTATTAAGAATCCATGATGAGGTGTTCAGTACAAAGATATTAGGGATGATGGTGTGATTTAAGCAAAAAATGATGTTCTTGATGGAGAACAATTTTTAATTGAAGTTGAACTCGAGGACGAATTCTTTCCAACCTAGAGAGATTGATACATGAGCATTTTTTGAAAAAATAGATATTTTTCTTAATTAATTCTATTTCTTATTATGATGCTTTTCTATTGTTTTTCTATGATATTTTTCTCTAATTTATTTATTTTTATTTAGTATTATTATAATTTTTTATTTTATTTTCTATATAAAAAGTTGCAATAGTTTTTTTCAGAAGAAAACATAAAAAAATTAAATTAATTTTTTTAAGATTTTTCCCTCTATTTATTTATGGTATTCATGATATATACGAGGCAATGATACTTACAACCAATGTCTTTCCATTCCCAGACACAACTTTGTCAATTATACGACGGTCTGTGGTGCTTGCCACAACAGAAAGCAACCATGGTGTTGCCCTTGACACCAATCCTTGCACAAGGAACTCCTCCTCTTGCAATGCGATGTGATTAACCTTACATAAATACAATAGTAATCATATGATGCACGAGGATTTCATGTCAATATTATTTTTCTTAGTTATTATTATTTTTTATTTATTTAAAAAACATTTTCTTTTATAGTGATTTTAGTTTTTCTTATTTAGTTTAGGAAATCAAGATTCATAATTTTATTTTTCTTAATTTGTTTAGGATTTCTATTATTTTTTTATTTTCAGGTTTTCTAGTTTGTTTAAACTGATTTTTTGGTTTATTTAAGAACTTGTAAGCCTCTTTAAGAGGTGTGCCATAATAGAGTTTTATCTTCAACAATAAATTTATGAATTAAGGTTCTTATATCTATTTCAGTCATTAATATGTTTTCTCTTGCTATTGTCCTATTATTTGCGCTTTCATTTGCATCAGTTTATGCTTATGCCTGCATCAGTTGATATCATAGCCTAACTATCACGACCTGAATTCTAGGCTCATGATCGTCAATGCAAGGGCGATACCACAAAGATACTCCACTTAAAATAAGCCTCAAAACTTACATTTCATAAAACAAATATATAAAATTTTACAGCATTTCATAAATCTTCAAAACCAATATAAACAAATAATAATTCATAATAGTTATTATAATATAAAAATCTAAACTTGAACTAAAACACTGTAATAGTGGAGAACTCTAAGTTATCAAATCAAGACTAAAAGGAAAACCTTGTGAAAACAAGCAAGGCATACCAACCAAAAACAAAGAAGCATAATGTAAAACCCCCTTACTTTTTCGGGGAGAAATCTAAGTGATAGGTCTTAAGATAGATTTATAAATGAAAAATAATTCTCTTCTAGTGAGAATGTACCACTGTTTAGATATTTCTTTATTATTCCATGATAGGTTCTTGGCTTGATTTTATAAGCCCAGCCAAAACAAAATACCGAAATAATAGGAAAACTAATAGCAACAATTGAAATTCAAAATACATCTTAACATAAGAAAATAATACATTAACTCTCCGCTGTAGAGGACTCATTCCACTTCTGCCATATAATGCTCAACTGCCACGACCATTTCCCACGTTGCATGTAACATGCAACGGCTTCTTCATCTTATCCCAAATATTTGGGATTTGACCTACAATCTCGTTGAGAACATCATGGCCTATCAATACCTCCCCCAACAAATGGAGCCTTGTCCACAAGGTCCATAGCTGGAAACAACGTCTGTATCTGCTGAGTTGGTTCCCATGTTGCTTCCTCGACTGGAAAGTGTTTCCATTGCACTAGACTCTTTTTGATAAACTAGGTGCCCTGCTTAATCGAGCGGTAGTCTATTATAGCTTGAGGCTCTAAGAAAATGACTCTTTCATCAGTGAAGGGTGGTAATGCGACTGTTGTCTTTTCCTCAAGTGCCATGTTGTCATAGAATTTTTTAAGTAATGACACATGAAACATCGAATGAATGCGCGCTCCTTCTGGTAACTGTAATTTATAGGCCACAGAACCAATCTTCTCGATGATCTTGTATGGTCCATAAAATCGGCTAGCTAATTTCTGGAAGACTCTTTTGAAAACGGTTTGTTGACGATAGGAATGCAGCTTTAAAAGAACCCAATCGCCAATATTAAAATAGACGTCCCTCCGTTTTTGGTCTGCCAACTACTTCATTTTATTTATTGAGCTAGCTAAGTTGGTCTTCAATTGTTGTAGCAGATCATCGTGACTCAGTAGTTGTTGATCAACTTCATATACTTGAGAGAAGCATGTAGTGTAGATGGGAATGGAAGGCGGAAGACGACCATACAATGCTTGAAAAGGAGTCATCCCTATGAAAATATGAAATGTGGTATTATACCAATACTCAGCCCATGGTAAGTAACAACACCACTTCCTTGGCCATTGATGAACAAAACACCGAAGGTATTGCTCAACACAACGGTTGACAACTTCAGTTTGGCCGTCCGTTTGGGGATGATATACAAAACTAAGTTGTAATTTGATGCCCGACATCTTAAAGAATTCTTGCCAAAAATGGCTGATAAAGATGGGGTCCCAATCACTAACAATGCACTTGGGCATGCTGTGCAACTTAATGATGCCTTCCATGAATTTTTCTGCCATAGTTTTTGCAGTAAAAGGATGACTCAAAAGAAAGAAGTGGGCAGACTTACTCAACCAATCGACCATCACCATGATGGTGTCCTTTCCTTGAGACAGCGGTAATCCTTCAATAAAATCTAGAGTATTGTCATCCCAGACTTGACACGGGATTGGCAGAGGTTGAAGAAGCCCAGCTGGAGACAATGTTTTGACTTTCACCTTCTGACATATCTCACACCCTCTGATATAATCTTGCACTGATTTATGCATCCCGAGCCAATAAAACTGTAAACGTAATTTTTTGAGTGTACGAAGGATACCTGAATGACCCCCCACCTTGGTGTCATGTACTTCATGTAACAAAGCAGTTCTTAAAAAGGAAACATATGGAACAATGATCCTTCCTTTATATAGCAGTAATCCTTAACGCCATGTATATGATCCGCTAGGTTTTTCATTGGCCACACGACCCATTGATTGAATGTCTAGATCCGCTACTGCAACTTTTCTGATTTCTTCCCATAAGGTAACTTGCGGAGTGAAAATATTGTGAAGCATGGACTCCCTTGCTTATGGGAGAGAGCATCTGCTGCAAAGTTTTCTCTACAAATAATCTCGTAGTCATATCTCATGAGCTTAGTTACCCATTTTTGTTGCTCTGGAGTTGCTACATGTTGGTCCAGGAAATATTTGAGGCTGCGTTGATCCGTCTGAATAAAGAATTTATGACCAAGAAGGTAAGGCCTCCATATTCTTATGGCTTCCACGATTGCCAACATTTCTCTAGCATATGTCAACCAAGATTATTTAGTCACTCCAAGGGCGTGACTCATGTAGGCAATTGGTTTGCCTTGTTGAGATAGGACTGCACCAATACCTTCCCCAGATGCATCAATTTCTATAGTGAAGAATTCGTTGAAGTTTGCCATGGCTAATGTTGGAGTGGTAGTCATGGCCTGTTTGAGAGCTAGAAAGGTAGCTTCAGCTTCCTCATGCCATCTGAATTTCCCTTTTTTAAAAAGGTTGGTGAGTGGGCAAGCTATAATGCCATAACTTTGGACGAACTTTCTGTAATAGCCCGTCAATCCTAAGAAACCATATAGTTCTTATACGTTAGTGGGTGAAGGCCAAGCGACCATGGTTGCAATTTTACTGTCATCCACTTTCACGCCTTGGCTAGTTACAATATGCCCCAAGTACTCCAACCATAGTTTTGAAACCCGGACCGGCCCGGCAGGTCGACCCGGGACCCGGTCGACCCGGGCATGGGACCGGTCCGGATCTAAGCAAAAACCCGTCTGAGAGTTGGCCCGGCGAAACCCGGTCGACCCGGCGGGCCGACCCGAGACCCGACCGACCCGGGTAAACCCGGATGAGACCCGACCTCCTTTTTTTTAATGTATAAAAGTCACACTACGTCGTTTTGGTTAAAAGACCAAAATAACGAGATGCACTGATGCGCTGATGCAGAATTGCTGCAATTGCCCAGGTCACCATTGCTGATGCAGATACCACAATTAGGAATCATAATTTAGCTAATTCACTTATTTTTAGTCTATTAATGGAATCTTTGAAAGCTCCTCTCTCTCTTGAATTCTTCATCTCTATGCTCCTTATCCAGTTATCATACACAACTTGGTACTAGCCCCTGTATTATATATTTATATGTAGTAGTAAATATTTTATATTTTTATCCTACTTAATTAATTTGAAACATTCAACTGAAGATGCTAGCTAGAAATCCTCAGATTTGAAAGAAGACATGTATGTGAAATCTTTTAGAGTAGATAGCCTCCAGCAAGGGCAACATGCGTTGTAGAAGGGGGTAGTGCTGTTGCGACCTTCTGCCTCGCTGCTGCTTTACCAGTACATATAATTGAGGCTGTGCAAGGGAAAATATAACGGGAAAACAAAAGAAATTAGGGGGACAATACTGTTTTACTTATATATATATATATATATATATATAGTTGGTCATCAATGAATGATTGTGGTTAATATATAAGTGTTTTGAGTCTTCCTTTTTATTTCCCTCTTATGGTTTGATAAAATTCACTTGGAATTTTAAACCCTTAATTTTGACATATGTTACAGGTCTTGTAATTAATAAACATCACGAGACATAATAATGAGAATTCACTTTTCTTTCCTCATCGATCGTTATTGATCGAGAATCTTTTCATTCTTTAAATGATATGTCTCCTCATTTCTTGTTGTTAGTGTTGTAAGTTTGTAACTAATTAAATATTTTATATAGATATTTGTTTTTTTGGGTTGACCCGGGTCAACCCATCTGACCCGTGACCCGATCACTGAACCGGGTCAATGACCGGGTCGGGTTTCAAAACTATGACTCCAACTCTTGTTTGCCGAATACACACTTACTAGCTTTAACGTAGAACTGGTGCTCCTTTAATATCTTAAAGGTTTGTTTAACATGCACTAAATATGTGTCCCAATTGGGGCTATAGACCAAAATATCATCAAAGAAAACTAATATGAATTTTCACAGATGATGATGGAAAATAGAGTTCATAATAGCCTGAAAGGTAGAAGGTGCATTACACAAACCAAATGGCATTACCAAGTATTCAAAATGGCCATTATGTGTATGAAAAGTAGTTTTATCGATATCACGTGGATTTACTCGCACCTAATAGTATTCGGCTCGCAAGTCTAGCTTGGTAAAATAAGAAGCATCGTAAAGCTCATCCAATATATCATCAACTGTGGGAATTAGAAAATGATCCTTAATGGCTACCGCGTTGAGCTCGCAATAATCTGTGCAAAAGCGCTAGTTCTCATCTTTCTTCTTTACTAGCAGGACAGGTGAAGAAAAAGGACTGGTGTTGTGGCGAACAAGACCGACTCTCAGCATTTCTAGGACCTACTTTTCAATTTCATTCTTCTGATAATATGCGTATCTATAAGGTCTAACATTCACTGGTTCAGTACCTTCCTTAAGTGGGATACCATGATCAATCTCCCTCATTGGCGGTAAACTTGAAGGCTCTGTAAACATATTAGAGAAATTTTGCAATATTGCTTGCATGCTTGGATGAATAGTCTATGATGATTCCATATCAGTTACTTGATGGCATAAAGCAAACAACACATTACTAGGATGAATTTCTTTAGAGATTTCCTTGAAGGATGCTGCTTGAATATCTTGCTCATCGATGCCTACCAACCTTTTGGTTTGGCCTTCCCACACAAATTCCATAGTTAACCGTTTCCAGTCACAAACCACAGAACCCAATAGCTCAAGCCGTTGAATTCTCATAACGACATCCAATCCTGTGCAAGGTAAAGAATAAAAAGTTAAGGAAAAAAGAGTGCATTGTAGGTCTATTTGTACCTCCTTAAACCACCCTTTGCATCTGAGGCTCTCTTAATTGGCAACCCGAATTGAAAAAGTGTTTGTTGGCACTACCGGTAGCCTCAACAGATTAGCCATTCGCTCACTAATAAAATTGTGAGGTGACCCACTGTCGATTTATACAATGACGTGATGGGAACCAATTTTTGCAAATACCTTCATAGTTTTGGGCATGGTCCACCCTATTAGTACATACAGTGTAATCTCTGATGTAACTATCTCTTCCTGGTTCTCCTCAGTTGTCAGTTCTTCATTGCCATTGTCAGCTAACAAACTATTGCTGCCATCGTAACCCTCCAACATGGGTACCCGTGGCCCCTGGCATTTGTGTCCTGCAGTGAAACGATCATTGCAATTAAAACATAAGTTTTGAGCTCGCTTCCATTGCATTTCATCCCAAGTAAGTCATCACACAGGAACGGTAGGAGCTGGTGGTGCTGCTTGATTAGCAGGGGCAAGAGTTAATGGAGCTCGCATCAGATTGGCAGGTCTTACAACTCTTATTTGTCTTGCGAGTTGATCATCTTTCATGCGTGCTAAGCTGATGACTTCTTTCAAAGTCCTAGGCTTAAATATTTGTATACCATCGGAGATGTCCATTTTTAAACCACCCATAAACATTCCCACCAGTGCTCTTTGCGTCCAACCTCTTACTCGGTTGCCCAATCGTTCGAATTCCTTCTAGTAATCACGTAGAGATCCATGTTGTCTTATCCTTGAAAGGGCTTCATCAAAATCTTCGCATTCGAAAGGTCCAAAGCGAGCCCAGAGTTCGTCCTCAAAATCTGCCCACGATATGACTCGTCCTTCATCCTGAAATGTATTACGAAGCCACTGCCACCACTGGTTTGCCTCTCTTTCTAAGTGGTATGAAGCCAAAGAAACTTTCTGAGCTTCAGGAGTATTTTGGAACTTGAAAAATTGGTTCACACAATTGAACCACTCCGTTGGATCATCGCCTGAGAATCGAGGAAATTCAAGCCTTGCTGTTTTGGAAGAGACCACCATTCGTCCCCCTTCATGACCTTCACGTTATTGGTTGTTATGGTTGGAAGGCTCCTGGTTGACAAGCATTACATTAGTGAGGTGGTTGATAGTTTCTTCTAAGTGATGAAGCATGTCGACCATGCCTTGCTCCATATTGTCTAATCTATCCTGCACTCCCCCAAGCCCAGCTTCTAGTTGTTCAATGCGCTCTTTATTTGTTCCCATAACGAAGCTATGATACCAATGATAGGTCCCAAGATAGGTTTATAAATGAAAAATAATTCTCTTCTAGTGAGAATTACCATTGTTTAGATATTTCTTTCTTATTATTCCATGATAGGTTCTTGGCTTGATTATATAAGCCCAGCCACAACAAAATACTGAAATAATAGGAAAACTAATAGCAACAACTGAAATTCAAAATACATCTTAACATAAAAAAATAATACATTAACTCTCCGCTGTAGAGGACTCATTCCACTTATGCCATATAATGCTCAACTGCCACAACCCTTTCCCACGTTGCATGTAACATGCAACTGCTTCTTCACGTTTCCACGTTGCATGCTCCTTCTTTTTCCATGCAACGGCTTCTTTATCTTAACCCAAATATTTGGGATTTGGCCTACAATCTCGTTGGCAATGTAGTGGCCTATCACTAAGTTATTCAAGTCCATTATCCATGGTAAATCACTAATTAATGACTCATTAATTCAAATTTTTGTAAGCAATTTCTTTTAAAAAAATAAAATCAAATATGATATCGAGTTGAGAGGTTTTTTTCTATCGATTTTGTATTTTCAATTTTATCTTCAATATTTTTTTTAACGGTAAGTCAAGTTACCTTTGAACTGATCAAGTCAATTAGATTATATCATGATAATTTTTATATAATTTAATTCTAAATCTGAATTAGATAAAAAATTAAATTAAAAAAATTCTAAAATTAACATATTGGGACAAGCATAATAACAATACTAGATAATTTTCTATGACCTAAATATTTTTTCTTACTATAAAAAAATTTGGATATGATCCATAGCATAACGCGGCAGCCCTGTAATAATAACTATAAAATAAAGCAATTTAAACTTGTATCTATTTGGTTATATTTTGGGGAGATTTAGTAATAAAACCATACGTCTGTGTGTTGAGAAATGGTTCATGTATTGGACATTTTGTTTTTAACAAAAGATCCACTGGATGGATTCGACGAAGGATCAGTCAATACCTAAAAAACTAGTTCGAAATTCCTTAACATATAAACGGTCCTTTTTTATTTTCAAGAAGGTGGTATCTTCGGTCTAATTTTCTAAAAAGATTTGTTATATGGAATACACCCACATATTTATAGTGTTTTTAAACCCGGCTTGATGGTCAATCTGGTTTAAAGCCAGGGTCATGGGTTTTGACTAAGTCACCCGTGTCAACTCCATTTTTTTTATAAATCAAAAAGATTGTTGTTTTGATTAAAAAAAATTAAAAAAGAAATAGTCAATAGGTTTCAACTTGATTTTAATCGGGTCTTGCCGGGTTAAGCGGGTCACTATATCAACCTGTCGGGTCAATCGAGTTTTTAATTATTTTTATTTTTTTATAAACTCAGTCTGATTCCAACCTTAAATTAGCCGAATTCTAATCGACTCTCAGACCGTGACAGGTTTTACTCTGTTATGATATGTAAAATTTCCGTAGAGTGGAATGCCCAACAGCCAAGATTCCTCTACTGTTCAAGCATCAAAATCAGCTCTTCTGGGCAGGCATGCACCAATCACCGATGCATACACAGCCTGCATTGCCTTCCCATTCATTTCATGTGGTCAACAATGACGTGCCTTGAATAACCAGTATGCGACACCAAGCCATTAATGGCATCCTTTTCTTTCAATATGAACTATATTTTTCACTCTCATTTATGAGGTCATATGAATATTGTATAGAAGGTTTGCCTAATTCTAGAGTTCATATGCGAGGCCACGGCCCTTTGTTCTCAGTACAACGGGCGAATTAAGCAATTTTAGGACTGCCGTCCGTAGAAATGTTTTAAATTGGCCCCTTTCACGTCCTCTTCATCTGGTAATGGGAAATTAAATAAGGTCTTATGATTGTGCAAG
>Ga0325401_1007393_pt1 | contig 10668 bp, 10 predicted proteins | sample PopdelMetagenome_FD_205666 | JGI IMG/M metagenome (GOLD analysis project Ga0325401, IMG submission 205666) | Populus deltoides microbial communities from Bellville, Georgia, United States - Xylem-PdKOR-R2 | ecosystem: Host-associated > Plants > Phyllosphere > Stem > Wood/Secondary xylem | place...
TCTGCGGACAAATCCAATGCTTTTGAGGTTCGTTGCGTACTGTCTCGTTCCAAGTGCACCAGCCAGCATCGGGATAGGGCTTCAAAGAACCATCAGCGCTAATCTGAGCAATAGGACTCACTGGATTATAATCCCACCGCGGAAAGTCGACGAACGTGCGCCCGTCGGGTAGCACCGCGACTCCCACAAATTGTGGCCCTTTCAGTTGAGCCACCACTTGCAAGGGCGACTTGATGTTGTTGGCGGAATCGGGGCTAGCACTAGTGGTTGCAGTACCATCTCCTGCCGGTTGGGAAGGAGAAGAGCAGCTAGCTAACGCTAACATGCTAAGGAAAGCTAGGTTAGCAGCAGCGAGCTTGACAGAGAATGAGGGGAGTAGCATAGGCGTTTAGGATGAAAAGATGTAGTAGCCACTGTGGCTAAGAATAAGGTGTACGGACCAACATTGGCCGTGTTCAGCTTCACCTTATACTGACTCCATGCCTCTGCCTTTGTTACTAATTATGTTAGCAATTAAAATGTATAAAGTTGTGTGATCTGGGCCATAATAGGATTCCTAAACTATCCATCAGTATTTTTTTTATTAACTTGCCGCCCCAAGGCCAAAAGGCCTTCCGTTGGTTGCAACATTTCTTAGCAAACCAAGGGGGTTTTCAGAGGTTCCTTGCGAACCAGTAGTCCTTACTCTTCGGACATAAGAAGAGTTCACCTAATCAATTCCCATGTCTATTGCTCTATTAGTTCTGGCGTTTCTGTTTCCGCCTCGCGTCTTTCCGACCACCGCTGCCCTCCCCTCTACAGTAGCGCATTTGAGTCCGCGCCAAGCTGTGCTTTTCGTGCCTAAAGTAGTAGCCGCCGTTCCGCCCAAGGTGTTGCCGAGCTACCAAGTAACCGCCACTGTTTATTCGGCCGAAACGCGGCAGACGGATGGCGACCCTCGTGTTACGGCTGACAACTCGCGTATCTCCCGTCATCATTCCAGCAAGCATCGGTGGATGGCCCTCTCACGCGACATGCTGAAAAACTGGGGTGGTAAATTTGAGTTCGGTGACTCAGTTCGTGTCCAAGGTATTTCGGCCGAGTTAGATGGCACCTACATCATCCACGATACAATGAACCGCCGCATGCACCGTACCATTGATTTGCTAGTTGGCCGCAATGAGCAGATTTACGGCAAGTGGGACAAAGTGCGCATCAGTAAAGTAGAAGAAACTCCGGAGCTTGAGTGGCAAGCTAGCTAACGCAGTAGCTACCCACAATTCTTACCAACAGCTTGTTAGCTGATTAAGCAACACTGTTTTCCGCCGAACCCTCCGGCATATCATTTCCTAGCCCTTTGGCGCCTCAAACGTATCTAGTTGGCGCGGCTGATTATGCTCGTCGTACAAATAGCTTAACGGCTGCGACGGATCTTGCATAATTCTTCTGAGGGAAATGTCCCACCGCTTCCACATCTCTTGCAACGATTGGCCATAGGCTGAGTTCTGCCACGGGTTGAACACTGCACTGGTAATGTCATCGATAAGCGTGTCGTACACTAAATGGTCGTCGCCATGCTTAAGCGGCCGCGCGAAGTAATCAGGTACTACGTTAAATAAGTAGGCACCGTAATACACGCGTGCCTTAAACTCCGCCACCTGCACCGGATGGAGTGGCCGCGCCGCGTCGGTTACCACCCGCCGCATAGCATCCTTCACAATGCCATTATCTGCGAGGCACGCCATAAGCACGGCGTTACCTAGCTTGATGCTGAATACCATCGTCGTTAGGTCGTCGTCGTATTCAAAAGGTATTGTGTCTTCTCGCGAATCCACTTCTAAAATGAAGAGGGAGGCCGGAGTGAAATCCTCAAACACAATCGGTACGCGTAAAGCCTGAAACGTCTGAAGAAACGCATGCAACCGGCGGAACATCTGGGCGTTTTCGGCCAATGGGTAGCGCGGCTTCACCAATGGCTCTAGCTCCGTGAGTAGTTCCGTGACGAACACGCCATAAAACATCTTACCTAACCACAAGAAGAGCGTTTGCTCTGGCAAGGCCCGCCAGCCGTCTAGACCGGCTTCGGCAATTTGCTGTACTTCCGCCTCCAGGGGTTCCACGTGGTGCGTGCGACAATGTTGGCAGCACGGAATGCGCAAGTCGCGGTACGTGACGATGCTCTGATCGAGTAGCTGAACCTGTCGGTCGGCTAGGTTGTAGCGGTCCATCAGCCAGTAGGCGAACACTGGCACCGAGTCGATAGGCGGTTCGGTGGGGGCACCACACAGAAAGCAGTGCTCCGGACCAAGGCGCATGCCGTCTAGTGGATCGTATAGCTGGAGGTGAGCAGGAACAGACATAGCAACAGGAAAAGCAAAAGAGGCGCAAAAGTACGGCGTTGCTTTTGCTTTTCCTGTTTATTGAAAACGCGTTATATAAAGCAAAGGAAAAGTTTGTTGTGGATTCCGCAGCGTTTTATCCTGTTGTAGTAAACCCCATTCTTCGCCCCCTGTTAAGCAAAAAAATCAATCAGATAGCTGACCATTTCAAGAGTATTTCAGAGAACCGGGATCCTACAACCGACGAGCTTCAGGAGGAAATCAGAAATAGTCTTGATTTTTTGATAATGCCTACCTCGACCCAGATACAGAAAACCGAGAAAGGATCTGCCTCCACTTCGAAGAGCTAATGGACATCGTTGGCTTGGAAAGCTCAGATGGATATTGAATGGTTTTATGTGTGATTTTGCCCCACTACCGATAAGGAGCAGTGCTACCTATGACTATAAAACGAACATGCCGTAATGAGCTAGCTTGCAGCGCTTGCTTTATAATTTTCGAGCTTTACATGACAAACAAAAGCCCTGCTCTATGCTGAGCGGGGCTTCCTTGTTCTAAGGCAAAAACAATTCTTAGCGCGACAGCGCGTTACTCATCTTGATCAGCAGCTTACCTAGCTGCGTGAGCGGGCCGGTGTAGCCATTGCTGGCTTCGTCGGCGACCTTGTTCGTTTCGGCACCTAGGGTCGCGAGGGTTTCGGCAATTTCGTGGGCTTGCGTATCAGATGCGCCAAGCTGCTCGCGCAGGGTGGCCAATTCCTGAATGATCTTGGCTAGGCCCGGCCGCTCCGAAGTAGATAAAACAGCTTCCCAGCGTTCTATCTCGGCTACGCCCCGCTTCGCTTCCTTATCGGGCACACCTTCATTGAGCAGCGCAACGGTATCGTCGAGCAGGGCGGTGGTTTGCTGATCGGTAACGTCGAGCGGAACAGATGGAATAAGCGGCGTTTGGGGCGTGGGGTTGGTCGAATCCATAGCAGTAAAAGTTAGATGCCTAAATCTATACTGCTAGCGGCCGGAAAAAGTTGAAAGCGTGCCGGCCCTCGGTGGGTTACCTTTCTGGTTGTGCTTGATTAAAAGCACTTCTCTTTTTCACCCAACCCCCTTATTCATCATGAAAACTTCCTTCAAAGCCCTGTTTGTTGCTGCCGCTTTCGCCACTTTCACTGTTACTTCTTGCACACAAGAAGGTGAGCAAAAAGCGGATGCTGCTGGCGAACATGTAGAAGCCGCCGCCGACAACGCTGGTGATGCTGCCGCTGCCGAAGCCAACAATGCAGGTAATGCTATGGAAAACGCCGCTGACAACGCCGAAGCCAAAATGGATAACGCAGCCAACAAAGCTGGCGACGCCATGGACAAGGCTGCTAACGATGCCGGCAACGCCATCGACAACGCGGGTAACGCTATCGACAACGCCGCTGACAAGGCTAAAGCAGAGACCAAAGAAGCAGCAGCTAAAGCTGACGCCAAGATGGATAAAGCCGCAGCCGATGCAAAATCGGAAATGCGTGCTGCTGAGCGCAACTAGTAACGGCGCCGACTTTACATTCAAAAGCCCCAACCTAGCTTCAGGTTGGGGCTTTTGCTTTAGGCTAGCCCTTGTAACACCGGCGCCGCTCCAGCTAGCTCCAGCAGCACTTCATAATAGGATTTGCGCAGCATGCGTGCCCGCAGCCAGCAGTAGAAACTCAGCGCCTGCAAGTCTTCCCGCTCCAAAGGCAGAAACACAGGCATCTGGCTGACTCGCTCTGCAAACAGCGGCTGCTCAGCGGCGGACGGATCTTCGATGACCTCGCGCACCAAAGCCAAAAAGCTAAGGATGTAGCGGTAGCTACCCCCATCGGGGCACCGCTCGCGCACCATCCGCTCGATGGCGCGCAGACGGTTCAGAGCTAGGTCAGGGTTACCCATTTCCAGTTGGGTCAGCATCTCACCTAGGTTTTTATTGAGCACCCACTCTAGGCCCATCTGCTGCTCGCACCAGTGGTCGGAGCGCCCGATGCTGATCAGGATCTGGTTGGTTTTGTGGTACTGCCCCTCCGCGAAGTAGTGAAAGCTCAAGCCTAGCTTAGCCGTGAGTTGGTCGCGGGACGAAAGCGCCACGTCGCCTTTATACAGTAGGTTTTCCAGTAGCTGAATACTTTCTGTGTTGCGCCGCAAAAAGGCGTAGTTAGCCGCCAGCAGAAAGGTGTACTTGGGCAGGAAATCGGTGTAGTGGCTGCGCGTGCCCGAGTACAGAGCGCACCGCAACTGCTCTAAGTAAGCCCCCGATTCGGCGAAGCGGCGCGTGCGGTACAAGGCGTGGGCAATCATATAGAGTAACCCTAGCTGATAATAGCGATGGGCGGGTGCAAAGCCGTGGCGCTTTTCCATGAGCTGGTAGCAGCGTATAACGAAGGGAGTAAACGACACGAAGTCGCGGCGCACGAGCATGGCACTGCGGGCAATGGATAGCAGTCGGTACAGCAACGAAGGCCGTCGGGCAAAGGCTTCCTGTAATTCATATTCGCGCAACACCTCCTGCATGATGGTATCGAAGGCCTCACCGCCCCGGCCACGGGTGCGGGCTTCCCGTAAGCGCTGCCGGATGAGACTGTTGGCAATGCTGGCGCGCTCTTCTTCGTCGGCGGCTTTTTTATTGAGGTTGTGTCGCCGGATAATATCGGCTAGCTCCTCCCCAGCGGGCGCCGTATCGGCGTGGGCAATCTGAAGGTTATACACCGTATTCAGGAGTTCGTACTGCTCGTTTTGCCGGGCTAGCTTTTCGGCTTTGCGCAGGGTTGTCCAGGCCAGGCGTGGCACGCCTACTTCAAACAGGTACTGCGCCAAGGTGAGCTGCCCGCGCACTGGCGCCGCAGCCGTGGCATCTTGCTGGCGCTGGCGTAGCAACAGAAAATCGGTGAGGTGGCGCATCAGCCGCTTACGCAGTGCATAATATGCTACGGGGTTGGGCTCATCGGGGTACAGGCGCTGGATGAGCTCTTCCGTCGAATACGCCCGCGCATGCAGTAATAACTCGTAGAGCCGCGCGTCGAGGCGACCTTTGGTTTTCTTGCGCTGGCGCTGAATAAAGCGACCGAAATCTTTGCGGTCGTCGGGCGAGAAAGTGGCAAGAGTGGTACGCAGGTCATCCATGCCTTTAAGATCGGGAATAAGCCCAGCAAAGCAATGCTTGACTCAGCGCACGAGAAGTCAAATTAAATGCAATACAATTCATTGTATAACAGTAATTTATACATTATTTATAAGGACAGCAAAAGTCCTTTTTCGAAAAGAATTCGTTTCTAATTTGTCTAGGGAAGGTGCACCTTCTTAGCGGTATTTTATCAGCTAAAAAGATGCATTATCTATTTTTATGCGCCAGTTTCTTGTGCTCACTCGGCATGGCTGGGCAGGCACAAACCCTATCCATGCCTCGCGCCACTGAAAAGCTAGCTTTGCAAGCACCAGCCGTCAATTGGCTTGAGGTCAGCTATAAGCATGCCGATACTCTCGCCGAAAAATACGGCGCGGCTTCTAGCGCGAGCGAAGTGCTAGTCGATACTAGTAAAGCGGATCGAATAATCTTTGAATCGAACCAAGCAGCGTATTCGCAAGGCCGGCAAGATGCCCGGCGGTATTTTCGGGCGCCAGGGGCGTTCTGGGGCACTTATTCGGCTACTATCGGAGGAGCAGGGGTTGGCGGCGTGATAACCGGAGTGGCCATTGGTGCACATCAGCCGAAAGTGCGCCACTTCGTTGTGCCCGCAGCTAGCTTGTTGCAAGACGCGAACTACCTAGCTGGCTATCGTCGGCAGGCACAGGCAAAGAAGCGGCTGAACACTTTTAGCGGTTTTGCAGCTGGGGTTATAACAGGCGGCCTTTTGATACTGCCCATTCTTGCGGGTATTCTTTACCAGTAAAGCGAAAAAGTCAGAAATGAGACAATACGAATGCGTCAACTTTCACTGTTGAGCTTACGTACAAGTAATCATCATCCATTTAATCTCTCACCCACCATGGACATGAACAACAACAACGTGGACGACAGCACCGAGCTGCGCGCCCGCGGCGGCTGGAACGAAGTAAAAGGCAAAGCCAAGCAGCAGTGGGGTCAGCTCACTGATGACGACCTCGATTACCAGGAAGGACAGCAGGACGAATGGTTCGGCCGTCTTCAGGAAAAAACCGGACATACCCTCGACGAACTCAAAGATTGGTTCCGTCGCCACTTCTAGGCAATATTTTTCCTAGGAAAGTAGTTTAAAAAGAACCCCGTTTCAACTATTCGGTTGGAGCGGGGTTCTTTTGTTGTACTACTTACAAGAATTCTCTTGAAAAGTCCGGAGGTTCGTAGCACGCAGCAGCCACCGGCTTATCTCACTCATGCCTATTGCGCCAGATGAACTACACACGCTCGGGAACACCCATTTGCTCCGGTTAGTCAAAACCGCATTTTTCTGTTCTCGCCACTACCCGCAGTCCATTGAACGGGCTACCTACCTCTGGGTGCTCGAACAACGCCGCCAAGGCCACTGCCTGCTGTCGGGCTTCCATTCGCGGCTTGAGCAAAGCATTTTCCGCTATTTGCTTGCCCGTCATTACCCCATTGTGTACGCCCTAGGCCGGGGCATCCAGCCGGGGCTTCGCTTGGAGTATGAGCCCGAAATTCAGGCTGGACACTTGCTCTTCGTCACGCCTTTCGAAGCTAAAGTCAAGACGACTACCCAAGAAACAGCCGACATCCGCAACCTGCTCGTGCTAGACCTAGCCGACAACTTTTTTATCCCCTACATGGCATCGGATGGCAACTTAGAACGCTTATTTCAAAGCGCTGTAGGAGCCGGCAAGCCCATTGTCACGCTCGATTTGCCCGAGAACCAAGCACTCATCCAAAACGGAGCTACGGTCTATAAGCCCAGTGATTTATTTGGGCGAGAAAGCTAGCTTCTCTGTCTTTTACCTAGGCTAGCTATTCTACTAGCTTGGCTTACAAGCCCGTATTGGGTAACCCTTTGAAGCGCCGTGTACGTAAAGTTGCTGTTCGTCAACTTCTCTCTCCCTACACGACATGGCACTTTCTGTTTCTCCTACTCTTCCCTCCCCTTCCGACGGCATTCGTGCGCTAGCCCGCTTTGGGTTTGCTGCGAAGGGCATTGTGTACTTCTTGTTGGGTGGCCTAGCGCTGCTAGCTGCTACTGGCACGAAGGGCGGCCAAACGGCTGATAAAGAAAAAGCAGTACTTACGCTGCAAGAACTGCCCTTGGGCCGGTGGCTGCTCGGGCTGGTAGCCCTCGGATTATTAGGCTATGTGGTGTGGCGTTTTGTGCAAGCTGTGCGCGACACTGAGCACAAAGGCACCAAACCCATGGGCTTGGCCAAACGCCTAGGATACGCGGGTAGCGGAGCCATTTATGCGGCCCTAGCCTTGTATGCCGGCCGGGCTGCGTGGCAAGGTGCGCCGCCGAGCAGCAGCGGCGGCAACGGCCGACAGACCTTGGTTGCGAAAGTTCTGACCTTGCCTTTGGGTGAGTGGCTGGTAGGTATAGCGGCCCTGGTCACAATTGGCATCGGCCTCTACCAAATTTACCGCGCTTACGCAGGCAAGTTCAAGAAAGACGTTGATTCTAGTTCGCTCTCGCACGAGCAAAAGCAGCTTGTGGAGCGCACTGGTCAGGCAGGCTACACGGCTCGGGGTATTGTGCTCGGCATCCTGGGCTACTTCCTGCTGCAAGCCGCTCTCAACTCCAACTCGCAAGAAGTACAAGGCACCGAAGGAGCCTTCGACTTGCTGAGCTCGATGGGGCCGGCCGTACTTGGCATTGTGGCCCTCGGCCTGATGGCTTACGGCGTGTATCAAATCGTGCGGGCCCGCTTTCCTATGTTGTCAGTAGGCTAGGTAACGACTGCTTGCTCCTTTCACTGTCATTCCGAACAGCGCGAGGAATCCGAGTCATACGCTCAGGTTTTTACTCAGATTTCTCGCGCTGCTCGGGATGACAACTTATTTTCATCGTATGCCTAAGTTACTGGCTCAAAGGCAGTTTGCGGGTCGGCTACGTAGTCTTGTAAGTATTGGTAGCGTGGGGTAAGCTGACCGCCGCGGGTAATGGTAGCGCGCTCAATTATCTCGTCGGGCATGTCGCTCAGCAAATGCGGAAATACGGCATCGAGCAGTTGCCGACCAAAGTCGCGGGAGGCGTTGCGGGGCAGCTCGCAAGGCAAATTGTCCACGGCCATCATGGTGATATTCTCGGGGCGCGAGCAAGCCGGTTCTAGCTCACCGGTGGCAGGATTATAGTCGTAAGCAGGGTCGGAAATGCTGGTGCTGCGCTTCGTGCACGGAATAGAGCCGTCCACGTCACACGTCACATCGGCAATGGTGTTGATGCGGAAGCTAGGTTGCTGCGTTTCGGCTTCGGTGAACAGCTTGGGCGCCGCCGGGTCCCAATAGGCACAGGCGATAAGCAGATCCGTGACGGGCAAAAACTTATCGAAGGTCGACTTATACTCCTGCGGATTGCGGTGAAAGTCAGGAGTGTCCCACACCCGCCCGTCGCGACGCGCGTTGTAGTCGGAGGAACCTAGCTGCGTGTAGACGGGCTCGTTAAAAGTCAGGTAGAGATAATCGTATACACTTACTCGCCGGATACCCATGCGCGTGAGCACCTCCAAAGCGCCTTTCGCCACGCGGCCGCTGCCCGTCACAGCTATTTTGATAGGCGGAAGCTTTTTGACTTTAAAAAATTCTTCCTGCATGTCGTCCATATCCACGCACTGGTACGCCGGCTTCAGGTCGTAGAGCTTGTGCTTGCGTCCGTAGACCAATAGTCCATTGTACGCCCCCACAATGCCAGCGTAGCGCCCAAAAGCCACGATTCGCTCGCCTTGCGCGTTCGTAAGCATCTCATAATCAATGAGCGTAATGTTCTTGGCCAGAATCTGCCGCAGTAACTCACGGTTGCGCGGCTGCTTCTTCACAGTGTGAGAGAAAAACAAGTACGTCTTATTCGGAATCAGCTGTGCTACCGGCACTTCTTTCACCCCCAGCAGAATATCGCAGTCCGATACGTCGGCTTGCACCTCGATACCTAGGTCGCGGTACTCCTGGTCGGCGTAGCTGCGCACGGCGCTTTCCTGCACCACCAAGCGCAGACCCGGAAAACTACTCAGTGCTTCAACGCATTTTTTGGGCGTGAGGGCCACGCGGCGGTCAGGCGGATTTTTGCCTTCGCAAATCAGAGCTAGGGAAACGTTGCGCATACGCAGATGGTTAGGGTGGTAAGTAAAGCTACGGCTTCTGACCTCAACGTAGCGTTGGTTTTCACCTTACCTTTGTGTTGCCTAAAAGTGAACTACCAGAGAACAATGAGGCGGCTTTTTCGCTTCTGCTTGTGTCTCTTGCCTAGCTCCGCTTACCGTGCCTTGCTTGTGTCACAACTCATTTCCTCTATATGACTCTTCACCCCAAGCCTGCCGACCTATTCGTAGACCGTCATAACGGTCCCGACGAGGCTGCTATTGCTCAGATGCTACGCACTATCGGCGTGGACTCGGTCGAGCAGCTCATCGACGAAACGGTCCCGGCGGCTATTCGCCTCCAACGCCCCCTCGACCTGCCCGCGGCCCTAACGGAGCGGGCTTTTTTGGCTAAATTTAAACAGATAGCCGGGCAGAACAAGGTGTACAAAAATTACATCGGCCTAGGGTATCATGATACGGCCCTGCCCGCTGTTATTCAGCGCAACATTCTCGAAAACCCCGGCTGGTACACTGCTTACACACCCTACCAGGCCGAAATTGCGCAGGGCCGCCTCGAAGCCCTCATCAACTACCAAACGGTGGTGATGGACCTGACCGGGCTGGAAATTGCCAACGCTTCTTTGCTCGACGAAGGCACGGCCGCGGCTGAGGCGCTGCACATGTTCCATAGCCAAACCAAGAAGAAGAACGCTACTAAGTTTTTCGTCTCGGATCAGGTGCTGCCCCAAACCATCGACGTACTCATCACCCGCGCTACCCCCCTAGGCATTGAACTAGTAGTGGGCGACCACCGGACCGTCGACTTAGCTACCGAAGGCTTGTTCGGCGCCATCTTGCAATACCCCGCTGCCGACGGCGAGGTGTTCGACTACACCGATTTCATCAGCCAGGCGCACCAGAGCGGCCTATTTGTGGTAGTAGCCGCCGATTTGATGGCTCTAACCTTACTCACCTCACCCGGCGAGATGGGCGCTGATGCTTGCGTAGGTAACTCGCAGCGCTTCGGTGTACCAATGGGCTACGGCGGTCCGCACGCGGGTTTCTTCGCGACAAAGGATGCCTTCAAACGCGTCATTCCGGGTCGTATTATCGGGCAAAGTGTGGAT
>Ga0325401_1007399_pt1 | contig 10663 bp, 7 predicted proteins | sample PopdelMetagenome_FD_205666 | JGI IMG/M metagenome (GOLD analysis project Ga0325401, IMG submission 205666) | Populus deltoides microbial communities from Bellville, Georgia, United States - Xylem-PdKOR-R2 | ecosystem: Host-associated > Plants > Phyllosphere > Stem > Wood/Secondary xylem | place...
GCTCTGGGGGATGTCACGGACCGGGTGAACCTGACGCCGATGGCGACCGCCGCCGGGCACGCCCTCGCCGACACGCTGTACGGCCCGAGGCCGCGGCGGGCGAGCTACGAGAACGTGCCGAAGGCGGTCTTCACCGCGCCGCCGATCGGCAGCGTCGGGCTGACGGAGGAGGAGGCGGCGCTGCGGGGCCCCGTCGAGATCTATACCGCCCGCTTCACGCCGATGCGCCACAGCATCACCCGGCGGGAGGGGCGCAAGACCCTCATGAAGCTCGTGGTCGAGGCCGGGACGGGCGTGCTGCTCGGCGCCCACATGATCGGCGAGGACAGCCCCGAGATCATGCAGGGGCTGGCGGTGGCGGTGGTGAACGGCCTGACCAAGGCGCAGCTCGACGCCACCATCGGCATCCACCCGACGGCGGCGGAGGAGTTCGTGACGATGCGGGTGCCGGCGCGCCGGGTGGGGGAGGCGGTGAGGGCGGCCTGATCGGGAGGCCCTCCGCCCTGCCGGGAAGCCCACGCGGTCGCGGCGAGGCGCGTGGGGAAGTTCAGGTGCCGGTCTCGTCCCGGCCCGCGTCGCTCGCCGCCGGCCTGTCGCGAGGCCGGCCCGGAGCGGGAGGGGCCGTCGCGCGTTCGTCCGGGGGCAGATCCCCCACCCTCGGGTAGCGCGACAGGCCGGGGGACCTCGGTTCGCGGGCGAAGAGCCTGGACGGGAGCCCCCGGATCAGTGGCCTGCTCGCGAGGTCGAGCGCGCCGTGCGGCAGGCGGATGCCCAGCCGGCTGCGCGGATGCATGATCCGGGGCCCGATCCCGGGAACGCCCTGGTCCTCCTCGACCACGGGTCGCATGGCCGCCTCGTAGGCGGCCAGGGCGTCCGCCGGATCATCGGTCCGCTCCAACTCGCCCGCCAGCACGTAGGCGCCAGCACGTAGGCGCCAGCACGTAGGCGCCGGTGACGGAGAGCGCCGTGCCGATGCCGGGAAGCGGCGTCGCGCACCATGCGGCGTCGCCCGTCAGCACGACCCGGCCCTTCGACCAGCGCCTCATCCGCACCCGGCGCAGCACGTCGAAGTAGAAGTCGTCCGTCGTCCCCATGCCCGCGATCACGCGGTCCGCCTGCCAGCCGGCACCGGCGAAGCGCGCGCATGCAAGCCTTCCGGCGATCCACGTCCCAGTCCTGCTCCCCGCCCGGGGGCTGCTGGACGGTGAGGCTGGCGCGCGCGGTGCCGCGCGCGTCGGGCCGCAGCGAGATGCTGCGCCCCCCCCGGTCGCGTTGTACCGACGCCACATCCGGTCGTCGTCCGCGACGTGCGGCACGGTGAAGTAGGCGATGGTGAGGTTCATCCGGCGCGGGTCGTTCTCGCCCCGGAACACCCTCTCCCGGGTCCGCGAGCCCACGCCTTCCGCGACGATCACCAGGTCGTAGGTCCCGGTGGCGCCGCCGGCGAAGGTGACGCTCGCGCCGCCCGGCCCGTCCTCGATGCGCTCGACGCCGTCGCCGAACCGATAGGCCGCGCGCTCGCGCGCCGGTTCGTGGAGCAGGCGGGCCAGGTCGCCGCGCAGGATCTCCATCTCGGCGGTCGGGCCGTCGCCTACGAGCTCCTCCGTGACGAACCGCGCGCCGGGATCAGTTGCAGATCGCCTCGCTTCCGCCCGTTCCGTTGGGCCCGGTGGAGCAGAGATCGAAATCGCGCCCGTTCCGGTTGGAGGGACTTCTGTACTCGTAGGAGCGATTCCAGGGATCGGTGGGAACGGTGCTGCCTTGCAGGTAGGGGCCGTTCCAGGCCGAGGCGGTGGACGGCCGCGCGCTGAGCGCCTGCAGCCCCTCGCTCGTGGTCGGATACCGTCCGACGTCCAGCCTGTAGAGGTCGAGGACGGAGACGAGCCGCTCGATGGACTGGCGCGCGACCGAGGTGCGGGCCCCCCCGAGCTGGCGCAGGGCCGCCGGCGCGACCAGGCCGATCAGCAAGCCGAGGATCGCGATGACCACCAGGATCTCGAGCAGGGTGAAGCCCGCCTCCGTGCCCGCGTCGGACTTGTCCGGCATCCGTCGTCCTGGGAGAGTGCCTCCGCCCCGATGGAGCGCCGGATGAGCCTGCCCTACCTGTCCTGCATGGCCCTCGTCGCCCAGATCTACGCTCTCCCGCCGCGCGTCCTGCCGTCGATCCACAAGGTGGAAGGCGGCGCGCCCGGCGTCGTCCGCACGAACCGGAACGGCACCGAGGACTACGGCGTGATGCAGATCAACAGCATCTGGCTTCCCGCCCTCAGCCGCTACACGGGGCTGGAGCAGAGTCAGGTCCGGGCCCATCTCGTCGCGAGACCTTGCTTCAACATCGCCGCGGCCGGCCTGATCCTGCGGACCTATCTGGACGCATCGGGCGGCGACGTCATGCGGGCGGTGGGCAACTACCATTCTCATACGCCCCTGCTTCATCAGTCCTATCGCGCACGGGTCACCGCGGCGGCAACGGATCTGTTCGGTCCGCGATAGACGCGTCGGGCCGCCTCCGGCTTCGGCCCACCGGCGGCCAGGGTGGGCGGGGTGGTCCAGGGGACCATCCCGCCTGGTCCCGGTTCAGGCCCGGATGGTGCCGTTCACGCCGGCCGGGAAGAACAGCCCGTTGGCCGCCCCGGCCGCCCCGTAGACGATGTTGAGCACCTCCCGCGGGGAACGGCGGAAGGTCTGCGCCTGGGAGTCGGTGGGCGCGAAGTTGTAGCTGCTCGTCGGCGTGATGAGCGCCGCCTCCCCGCCCGTCCCGGCCTGGCCGCCCGAGAGCTGCGCGCGCAGCCTCGCGATGCTGTTCGCCGCCGCGCCGCCGCCGATGTTGGCGATCAGCGTGCGAACCGCGCCGGCGTGGTAGGCCTCCACCGCGAGCACGGAGGCCGCGTAGGCGAGGAAGTCGCGGTTGGTGATCAGGTTGGCCGCGCCGCCGTAGGCGGTGACGCCGACATCCTCGAACACGAAGGCCCCCAGCAGGAAGCTGACCTCGTCCGCGAAGGGATCGAATGTCTGGCTCGCGTTGATGAGGCCCGCCGCCCGGGCGAGGGTGGTGAAGGCCGTCCCGAAGTCGATCGCGGGACGGGCGACGGCGGAGGAGCCGAGCACGGCGCGGATGAAGCGGACGTGGGCCTGCTCGTCGATCGCGATCTTGGTCAGGTACTGCCGGAGGTAGTCCGAGCGGAAGGAGACGGCGCGGCCGCCCGTGACGCCACCCGGCGTCCCGGTGCCGGTGACCTCGGTCTCCGCCAGGCCCTGCCCGGTGATGCCGCGAAGGTAGTACTCGGCCTCGAGGTACTCGAGGTTCAGGGCGAAGTTGAAGATGTCGGGATCGGTGATCGACTGCGCCTGGGCCGGCGCGCTCGCCATCGTCACGCCACCGGCCGCGAGCGCCGTCACCGCCGCCGCGGACACGGCCCCGGCCCCGATGCGCCGGGCGATCGAGCGACGCCCGGAATTGCTGGCCCCCCCAGGGGAGATACCTGTCTTGGTCGTCATTCTGGTGATGTCTCCGGACGTTTGAGCCCGTGTGGAACGAGGATCCGTGGCGAACGGGCACAGCCCACGGCTGCAAGGGATGTACGGCCGGTCCGTGACGTTGGATGCGGTTCCGGCGCCGGAAATCACCGGCCCGGGGACACGTCGGCGTGATGGTCGGGGCGGCGGTCCCGCTGCCCGCCCGAGACGTGGCGCGCCGCCGCGAGGCCGATCATCAGGCCCTGCGTGCGCCTGGCGACGGCCGGCCATGCCCGGCCGGACAGCCATTCCCGTGCCGCCGTCCCTGCCTGTTCCAGCGTGGATGGGCTCCCCAGCAGGCGATCGATGCCCGCGGCGAGGGAGGCGGGGTCGACGCCGTCCGTCCGCAGCACGGCGTCCCCGGCCTCGTCGAAGATCGGCACGGGCGTCACCAGCACCGGAGGACCCGCCACCATCGCGTCGCGCATCGACGCGCTCGAGCTCTCCCGGGAGGCCTGGGTGGGAAGAACGATGACCGTGCAGCCACCCAGCAGGGCGAGGCTCCTCTCCTCCGGCAGGAAGCCGGTGTGCCACTCGATCAGTTCGGCCACGCCCTCCTCGTCGGCCAGCCGCCGGCAACGCCGGATCTCGTCGGCGGACCCCTCCGTCCCGTAGTCGGCGTTCACCAGCCGCAGCCGCGCCCCGGGCCGGTCCCGGCGCAGGATGGAGAAGGCCCGGATGAGCTCCCCGATCCCCTTGCCCGGCAGGAGAAATCCGTAGCTGCCGATGATCGGGCCGCCGGCCGCCGCGCGGGGGGGCGGTTCCGGACGCGCCTTCACGCCGTGCGGCACGAGCGTCACGTTGCGGGAGAGCCCGATCGAGGCCAGCCGTTCCAGATCCCCGGGCGCGTGGACCAGCAGCCGGTCCACCCCCTGCAGGGCGGCCGCCACGCTCGCCCGCTCCGGCTCCTCCTCCACGAGGTGGGCGGTGTTGTGCAGCGTGACGACCACGGTCCTGTCCCGCAGCGCCGGCGAGGCGACGAGATCGGCCAGGCCGCGCCAGCCGATGAGGCCGGGCTGATGCTGCAGCACGACGACGTGGGGATCCTCGGCGGAGATCGCGGCCGCCAGGCCGGGCAGGCTCGCCGGGTCGCCGATCCGCCAGCACGGCCGCACGCGGGGGGACGCGGCGTCGGGGGCGTCGCCGGCCGGTTGCCAGCGCTCGTCGGACAGGACGACGTGCGACGCCACGGCCGGATCATCCGGCATGGCGCGGAGAAGCTGGCGGGCGTACTCGGCGACGCCGCAGCGGACCTCCCAGCTCGTCACCCAGGCGACGCGCAGGCGGGGCAGGGGCGGCGAGAGCAGAAGGTCGAGCGCCGCGTCCTCCAGCCGCCGCACGAAGGCGGCCGGGCGGAGGCGCTGCGCCGCCCGCACCCGCGCCCGCCGCGTCCGCTCGGCCAGGGCGGCGCGGCCCGCCGGGTCGCGCAGCGCGGCCGCGGTCTCGCGCAGCGCCGCCGTTAGGTCGTCGACGTCCGGCTCCGCCCAGAGCGATCCCGGCGCGGCGAGATGGCTGCGCGAGGGGGCGAAGCGCCAGCGCACCAGGCGGGCGAGGTCGGCGTCGACGAAGTCCATGTGACCGCCCCCGCCGGTGACGATCAGCGGGAGGCCGGCCGCCATGGCCTCGGCGGCGGGCAGGTTGAGGCCCTCCCCGCGCGTGGGGAGGACCATCGCGTCCGCGTCCCGGTACAGCGCGACGAGCTCCGCCTCCGGCAGGTCGCGGTCGATCAGCTCGATCGCCGGCAGGTCCGGGTCGGCGCGCCGCAGCGCGTCGAGCTCCGCCGCGGCGGTGTTGTGGGGGTTGGGAAAGCCCTTCACGACGAGCCGCACCGGGTCGCCCCGCCGGAAGGCGCGGGCGAAGGCCGTCAGCAGCACGTCCGCGCCCTTGCGCGGGAAGAGCGACGAGACGTGCAGGAACGTCAGCGGGCGGCCGGGAGCCGCGGCGGCGCCGTCCCGCGCGCGGCCGAGCGCCTCCATCGCCGAGAGGTCCGGGGCGTGGCCGACGACCCGGACGGGCAGGGAAAGGCCGGAATCCTGCAGCGCCTTCGCCACGAAGGCGGTCGGCGCCAGGACGGCCCGGAAGCCCGCCTCCAGCCGCGCGACGGTTTCCGCGGGCAGCAGGGTCTCCTCCCAGAACAGCAGGGCGAGCGGGAGGTCGCCCGGCGTCTCCGGCAGGTGGACGGGGTAGTGCTGGCTGATCGTGACGAGGGGCCCCGTCTCGGCGGGGCCGCGGGCGGCGAGGGCGGCGAGGCGCTCCCGCTCCGCCGCCGGCACCCCGGACAGGTCGCCGGTAGGCGCGCCCTCCACCGCCTCCACCCGCACACCCCCCGGCCGCTCCGCCTCCACGGCGAAGGCGAGGGCGCGGTTGACCGAGGCGAGGCTGTAGCTGCCCGCCACGTGCCCGCTGAGGGCGAAGCGCAGGTTCGGGCGCATCGCCTCCCGCGCCGCCTCGTCGCGCGGCGGGACGGCGCCCGCGAGCGCCAGGGCCTGGTGCAGGACGGGAAGCTGGCGAGGCAGGGCGAAGTGCCCGATCGCGGCCCGCTGCGCCGCGACGAGCGCCTCGCGCGCCCCGGGATCGCGCGCGACCTCCAGCATCCGCGCCGCGACCGCCGCGGGATCGCGGATGTCCAGCAGGCCGACGCCGCCCAGCGTGTAGGGAATGGCCCCGGCGGGCCAGGCGAGCACCGGCACGCCGTGGGCGATCGCCTCGATCAGGGGCACGCCGAAGCCCTCGTGACGGCTCAGGCTGAGGAACAGGTCCGCCTCGGCGAAGCGGGCGCGCAGCTCCTCGTCGGAGACGAGGCCGGTGAGGACGACCTCCGCCTCGAGGCCGTGCCGGCGCATGGCGGCGTCGATCGCGTCGAGGTAGCCCTCCGCGCCGTCGGTCCGCCCGACCAGGACGAGGCGGCAGGGGCGGTCCATCCCCGCGCGGAAGCGGGCGTAGGCCTCGATGATCTCGGCCTGCGCCTTCGATTCCACGACGCGCCCGGTGAAGAGAACGGTGAAGGTGCCGTCCCCGGGCAGGCGCGGCGGGGCGGTGCGCGCCAGCCGGTCGAGATCGAAGAGGAGCGCGCAGGCCCGCACGAGCGGGTAGCCGAGGGCGCGCAGCTCGGCGGCGTTGTACTCGCTGTCGGCCAGGGCCGCCACGACGCGGCTCCGGATGTCGACGAGCTGCCGCCGGCCGAGGCGGGCGTGCTCCTGGAGCTGGGGCGAGCCGGCCAGAAACTCGGGAGGAGTGATGTTGTGGTACAGCAGCACCTTCGGCGCCGGCGTCGCGAGCACGCGCCCGAGCGCGCCGTGCCCGAGGGAGTGCCGCAGGATGAGGACGTGGTCGTCCCCCGCCGGCAGCTCGTCGAGGAGTCGGAGCTCCTCCCGCAGGCACGGGTCGCGATGCTCCACGAAGATCTCGCTGCGGTAGCCGAGATCGCGGAGCACGCCGCGGAGCATGAGCATGGAGTTGGTGATCGCGTCGCCGACCGCGGAGCCGGAATGGAACTGGTGGACGGCGTCGAGGCCGCGCGGGATCGGGCGCGGCGGGGCGGCCGGCGGAGGGGCGGGCGTCGGGACCGGAGTCGGGGCGGCGGGCGCGGGGGGGCGCGCGGGCAGGGGCGGCGCGACGACGGGCGCCGGCGCGTCGACGGGGATGGCCGCCTCCTCTCGCCGCCCGGGACCGCGCCCCGCCAGCCGCCGCGCGACACCGCCCAGCACCCGGACCGGCCGGCTGATCCGCCAGGACGTGCTCCGCCGCAGCTCGCGCAGCGCGTGCGCGCCCTCGGCCAGCTCCCGCTCCAGCCGCGCCGCGCGGTCCCGCATCTCCGCCAGCCTCGCGTCCCGCTCCGCCACCATCGCGTCCCGCTCGGCGACGAGCCCGGCCCGCTGCGCGGCCAGCCCGCCCAGGTCGGACGCCTCACGCCGGGCCTGGGCGAGGTCGCGCGCCAGCTCGAAGCCGCGGGCATAGGCCGCGCGGGACGACGCCTCGGCGGCGGCGGCGCGGGCCGCGATCGCCGCCGTCTCCGCGCTCCGCCCCCGCTCCGACGGGGACAGGTCCGCCGCGCGCCGGACGTCGTCGAAGACGTTGACCGGCGTCCTGAAGTGGCCGGCCAGCGCGTCGAACCGCTCCTCCGCGACGTAGAAGCGGTTCAGACCGTCGAACCAGACGTGGCGGTAGCGCGCCCGGGTGAGGATCCCCTCCCAGGACGCGTGCACGGGCACGTCGGTCATCGGCGCCGTGGCCTCGACGAGGATGATCCAGGGTCGGAACAGATCGAAGTCGCAGCCGGCCAGCACCGCGCGCTCCGCGCCCTCGACGTCGATCTTGAGGAAATGGATCGTGGGCGGCGCGTGCTCGACGAGGATGCCGCGCAGGGTGCGCAGCGGCACGTCGAGCGCGCGGCTGCCGAAGCCGCCGGCCGCGGCCGCCCGGGCCGCGTCGTCCTCGGTGGTGGAGAGGCCGGTGCCGTCGACGACGTGAAGCGTGATCCGGCCGTCGCGGTCGCCCGCCGCCACCGCCAGCGTGACGTCGCGCGGGCGGGCGTCGCGCAGGCGGGCGGCGAGATCGGCCACCGGCTCGACGTTGATGCCGCGCCAGCCGCGGTCGTAGAACGCGCGCGTGACGGAATCCTCGTCCGGATCGGCGGCGCCCACGTCGACGTAGAAGCCGTCCGCCTCGTCCCTCAGCGCGCGCCAGAGAAGAACGTCCTCGAAGTTCTGCGCGTAGGACAGGAACGGCATCTGGCCCTCTCTGGCACGTGCGGGGCCAACGATGTCGATCCATTCCCGCCCCCTCACGATACCGAACGCGGACGCGGGGGTACAGGAGCCGCACCGTCCGGCGTCACTCCACCGCCTGCTCCCACGCGAGGATGCGGTACGCCCGTCCGGCGAGCGCGCTCCCCACGCGCACGACGGCGCGCCGGACGAAGCGCCCGCCCTCGCGCCCCGTCGCGGCGGCGGTGACGGTCACGACGCGCGCGCCGGACGGCGCCGGCGGCGGGAAGGGGGCGGGTCCGGACACGTCGCGGATCGCCTCCTGCACCAGCGGCGGTGCCAGCGCGCCCTCCGGGTCGCCCTCCCGGAACACGGTCAGGACCGGCGCCAGCCGCGCCAGCAGCGCGGGCGTCATCCCGAGCACCAGCCCGAGCTCGGCGACGGAACGGAAGGGCGCGTCGGGCGGCGCGTAGTCGAGCCCGGCCGCGCGGTACTGCGGCGCCTTGCCGCCGAGCGGCCGCGCTCCCGCGGTCGGGGAGCGCCAGTCGGCGACCGCCGCCGTGACGGACGCCGCCTGGCGACGGTCCGCGCCGGCCCGGACCAGCAGGGCCTGCAACAGCGCGTCGCTGACGCCGTTCGGGTTGACCAGTCCGGCGTGGTCCTCGATCCGGACCGCCGCGCGGCCGCCGGGGAGCGCGACCTCCCGGACCTCGTCGTTGCCGAAGCCGCCGGCGCGCCAGCCGGCGTCGGTGGGATCGAGCAGGCGGAAGATCGCCTCGTGCACGGCGCCGTCGGCGAGCGCCTCCGCCGCGGCGGCGGCCCGCAGGTTCGCCGCGAGCCGCACCTCCCCGCGCCCGCCGGCGACGAGGGAGGAGACGATCAGGGTCAGCAGCACGAGCGTCCAGAGCACGAGCAGCAGCGCGAAGCCGCGCTCGTCCGCGCCGCGCGCGCCGGCCCGCGTCACCGCCGGGTCAGCGCTGCTCGAGCCCGAGCCGGCGCCGCACCCGCGCCTGCGGGTCGGCCGAGCCGGAGGGCGGCAGGGCCTCCAGCTGGCCGGGCAGGGCGGCGGCGTTGGAGAGGCCGTCGCGCAGGTCCTCGGTCAGGGCGCGGGCGTCGCGCTGGTCGTTGATGACGCGCGGCGTGATGAGCACGAGCAGCTCCGTGCGCTGGCGGCTGTTGTCCTGGCTGCTGACGAGGGAGCCGAGCACGGGGATGTTGCTCAGCCAGGGGAGGCCCTGGTTGCCGCGCGTCGCGTTGTCCCGGATCAGGCCGGCGAGCCCGACCGTCTGGCCGTCCTGCACCGCGACGCGCGTGCGGACCACGCGCTGGGAGAAGGTCGGCGAGTTGAGGCCGGTGGTGGTCTGCCCCGCCGCGACGTCGCTCACCTCCTGCACGACGTCGAGGGTGACGAGGCCGCCCGAGTTCACCCGCGGCGTCACCTCCATGATCACGCCCGTCTCGCGGTAGTCGACCGAGTTCACCACCGGCGCGCCGGTGGTGAGCGTGCTCTGCGCGCTCTGCGTCAGGAAGGGGACGAGCTGGCCGACCTGGAGGCGCGCCGGCTCGTTGTCGAGCACCACGAGCTGGGGCGAGGACAGCACGCGCACGTCGGTCACCGCCTGCAGCGCCGAGATCGCGAGCGGCGCGCCGGTGCCGGCGCGCCCCGACAGCACGAAGCCCGGGATCGCCGTGCCCAGCCCCGCGGAGGCGCCGCCGGCGAGGGCGGTGGAGAGCACGCCGTTGAACTCGCCGGCGCGGAAGAAGAACTGCGTGCCGTACTGCAGCTGGTCGTTCAGCGTCACCTCGGCGATCGTCGCGTCGATCCGCACCTGGAGCGGCAGGATGTCGAGGCGGCGGAGCGTCGCCTCCAGCGTCTCCCGCTCCTGCGGCGTGGCGTAGACGAGGAGGGAGTTGTTCTGCGGGTGCGGGATGATCCGCATCGTCTCGGGCGCCGCGCCGCCGGTGCCGCCGCCGCCCTCCGCCGGATCCAGCCCGCCGAGGAGCGGGTTGGCCGAGGCGTCCGGCGCCGCGGACGGGGCGGAGGGGGCGAGCGTCGTCGCGCCGCCGGAGGACGCCCCGAGGCCGCCCGCCAGGCCGCCCCCCTGGCCACCCCCCTGGCCGAGCCCGCCGCCGGCGCCGCGCAGGCCGATGCCGCCGCCGGACGCGCCGATCCCGATGCCGCCCGAGCCGGCCCCGATGCCGCCGCCCGCGCCGGCGCCGTTGCCGTAGATGCCCCGCGTCTGGCGCCCCGGCGCGGTGCCGCCCGCCGGCGTCGGCTGCGCGGTCACGCGGTTCGGGGTGAAGGCCTGCTGCAGCACGTAGGCGATGTCGTTGCTGCGGCTGTTCTGCATGTAGTAGACGCTCCAGCCCCGCACGTTGGCGCGGCGCGTGCGCTCCACCAGGGCGTAGACGCGGCGCGCGTCCTCGACGTAGCGGGGCTG
>Ga0325401_1007402_pt1 | contig 10662 bp, 8 predicted proteins | sample PopdelMetagenome_FD_205666 | JGI IMG/M metagenome (GOLD analysis project Ga0325401, IMG submission 205666) | Populus deltoides microbial communities from Bellville, Georgia, United States - Xylem-PdKOR-R2 | ecosystem: Host-associated > Plants > Phyllosphere > Stem > Wood/Secondary xylem | place...
TTTTTATTTTTATTTTTTAAAATATTATTTTAACACATTTCAATTATCATGAACCTCCTCCTCTTTCCTCGGATACTGTCAGGATTGGGTTGGTACTTCCGAGCAAGTTCATTGGTTGGATCCCAGAGATATCTGAAGATTTTTTATTCCGTCCAAACGCAATCCAATCCCAGAGAAATCTGAAGGTTTTTTCTTCCGTCTAAACGCAATCCAATGAACACTTTAAATATGAGTTTTCATTTTCAAATAAATTTTTTTTTTTAATGTCTTCAACAACTTTTTCATGCTATATCTGACTGCATTCATCCACCTACCAGCACCTACCGTTGCTTCTTCTTACCCACCAAATGCCTAACAGAGTTGCAACACTAGGAAGAGCAAGAAGTCCCAAAAAAATTAACAAAAGAAAAGAAGAACAAAAAACAAATGGAAGCCCAGCTGATTATTGTATTGAAAGTGGACTTTTCTTTTCCTGAGCCTAGGACTGATTTGAAGTTCAGATGCCAAACTAGAAAAGCTCCCATCACTTCACCGGTAGCTTCGATAAGCAGGGCTGTACATACAGCTCTCAGCATGCTTCACCAGATCCCTTGGCGGAGGAACGCGAGTAGCCAAACCTACATAAGGCAATATTGAAGTTCGTATGTATACTATTGGATCTAATAGATGCATATGAGCAGATTGCAGAAGAAAGAATCGTAACAAAAAAAAAAGACTCACCAAGCTCGTAAGCTTTAGCAGCCACCTTCGCAGCAATCTCTGCTGAAATCTTTCTGATATTTTTGAATGGAGGGTAGATAAGTCCCTTATCAAAGTTCTCCTGGGTCACCTGAGCAGCCAAAGCTTCCGCTGTACCAGGAAAACCAGCAAAAGGATGCAATCAGTTATCAATGAAAACCTAAGAATTAATTCTTCCTAATACTCATCTACCTAAACATACTGACCTTAAGAACTACCAAGAGGAAAATATATTTGTTCCAAATTGTATAATAGATAACAAAACAAAAACAAAAGTTTCTCCTGACTAGTATGAAAATTCCAGGAGGCATAATTGAGAATTTGAGCCAACAACATGAAAATTTGTGGATAGCTCTTCAAGACATTACTACCAAAAAAAAAATCCTAAAAGTAAAAGAACTATATAACATTAGCTGTAATTAAGTGGCATCCTCATCATTCCTCCCAGAATGTTCCCAACTCAGAACCATGTGATCAAATTTCAATAAGATACTGTGATCAATCCCGGGAAATGAAAAAAAAAATACTTATATATATCAAAAAGATTTGGGAGTTATGAAGGGTGCTGCATATTGATATAATAGGACCTAGTTATTTCATGTAATGGCAAGTAGGACAAAAATTGCATAATGATGGTTACATTTAAATTTTTAGTTCACTCACAGGCAGCCAGCAACATGTCGTCATGGACACGGATTGCACCAGACATTATTAGACCCAGACCTAATCCGGGGAAAATGTATGCATTGTTTGCCTGAATGACAGCAAAAAGGTAAAAACCAAAGTCAAATTTTCAATTTATCAAATAAATAAACTAAAGAAAACCAAATTCTATGAAGTTCCTACCTGGCCAGGCATGAAAGTTTTACCCTCATATTCAAAAGGAGCAAATGGACTTCCACTAGCAAAAATGGCGCGCCCCTGAAAGTAACAAACAGAGATCTATTAGACTCATAATTGTTCAACAGCCAGTCATATAAATGGACAACAGTACACCAAACAAGAACCATATGAAAAATCTATCCAAGGGAGGTACGCCTTGATAATGTTAATTTCCCATTGATTACATGTTGGCTGTTCATATTACCTGACTCCATGTATAAGCCTCTTCAGCGGTACATTCAGATTGTGAAGTTGGGTTGGAAAGAGAGAGAATTATAGGTTTCTGCACGAAGTCATATAAAATATGGTTACTTAGAGCATGCTCTCCAACACAAAACTAGATGAGCAGACAGAAATTTACCTCATTGAAGGATGCCATGGCTTCAATCACTTCTTTAGTAAATGTTTTTCCAACCCCTGATGTTCCAATCAACACTGTTGGCTTGATGTCCTGATGATACAAGGCAATAAAAAAGAAGAGACTATGACATCTTTGCTTATGAGATGGGTAAAGGGAGCTCAGATGGTGAGGAAGAGGGAGGGAGGGAGAGTCATACATTAACAGCATCTAGAAGTGTCTTAACGGGTTCATGTTCATGAGCCCAGGGCTTCTTGAAATGTTGGAGTGATTCCCTGCGGGAACTAACAATCAACCCCTGTAAAGGAATTTGTGTGAATATTTAACAGATAGAAATAAAATAAAAGGAATGAGGAAAGAGCATTCAACTCCAAACAGCTAGAAGCCAATAGGTTTGCACTGCTACCTTTGAGTCTACAAGCCAAACCTTCTTGCGAGTCTCTTCCACTGGCATATTTGTCTGCATAAAGAATCAGGTATAATTCATAATTTTCCCAGAGTTATTTGACATCCAAAGCTTTCAGTAATCATATCCAAGGGGCAAATTGTGAACAACATAAAAAGGAAGACGCTCTAGAGACCTGTTTGGAAATCTCAAGGGCTATGAGTTCTGCAATTCCAGTGCCAGCCTGTAATCAGACAACAACAGAAAATGAAGAGCAAGCAAGGTGAGGAGAATGGCAACACAAGTACGATATAAAATAATAGAAGGCAATCAATTTATCCTTTTCCTTGTTTACTTAGTAACCTACAAATTTCCCAAGTTATTTCCAAAGTCATTGGCAAACAGAAAGAGGATCATTCAGTACAGCCCAGTATCAACTCACCTCTCCAGCACCAAGAAATAAGAATGTGTGGTCAGCTAAAGTTCCACCAACTACCTTTAGGGCTGCAACAAGGCCTGCAAGGACCACTGATGCTGTGCCCTGAAATAAAGTAATTAGATGTTAGAGTCTTGCCAGCCCAACTGCTCAAATTATCACAAATAAATAGAATTACCTGAATATCATCATTGAAAACAAGATGAGTTGTGCTATATTTTGCAAGCAGATCAAAAGCGTTGTGGTTTGCAAAGTCTTCAAACTGCAAAGTTTAATAAGCGGATTTCAATATAACTTAAAATGTATATACAAGCAAAGAAATAAACATAAATGTCAAAGCCTATCATCAACTACCTGAATGAGGACTTTCTCACCATAAGTCTGCTTGACAGCAGACATGAATTCATGTAGCAGTTCAGCATATTCCTAGAAAAATGAATAGAAATACCACTTCAATACGGCAGAAAATTATGTAAGATCTGTAAATGAACCTCACATGCATAAAGGAAGACTGTCCAAGTAAAGTAAACATATAAAGTACCTGTCCAGTTGCCCTTCTTTGCCTGAGCCCTATGTAGTACTCATCGTTTAACAAATTCTCATTGTTCGTCCCCACATCAATTGTTACAGGCAAACACTGCAATAATTGACCAAATTTGACACTTGCAATTTCACTAAAAGGGAAACTACAACAAAATGCAATATTTGTTGCATTGCATCAATTGTCACATCATCTACAATTTAAGCATAATAACCAATAAAGAAAATTTATTGATACCTACAACATCATCAGGCTATTTTAATAAATGATGGAAACAAATGTGCTATGACAGCATTGAGTAATTAAGACATTCAGGAAAATGCAAATTTTTGCTGGAAAGGCTAGATTAGAAGTGCCAGACCCAGATGCAATAATAGACATAGCTGGAAAAGGTAACCACATCATGTAAATTTGAGGAGCATGTGACTTCTGGATTCACGTGCATTAAAATGGAAAGAGAACAAGAAAAGCAAAAATAAACTTAAAAAAAAAAAGCACTCTGGTGATAGTACTTACAGCCGAAGGACGAACTCCACCAAGTGCTGTATACAAAGCTAGTTTCCCTACTGGAATCCCCATGCCCTATGAACATTAGTCACCGATGAGTCAGCTGCATGCGTGTGTGGATATGAAAACATGTACCGTGAGTATAGAGAGTGCAATCTGATAGAGCTCACCTGACAGCCTAGGTCCCCTAGGCCCAAAATCCGCTCTCCATCAGTGACAACAATGACTTCAATGTTTTTCTCAGGCCAGTTCCTCAACACCTCATGAATGCAACCCCTGAAAATGATTGTTTTACAAGCTTCATCACAGGTATTCAGAAAGCATTCATTCAAAGCAAGTTACTGAAATTTGATGAAGTAGAAATAGAATCTACAGAACTTACTTTTCTTTCAAACTAATATAAAGACCCTGAGGACGGCCAAAGATGCTCCCATATTTTTGGCAAGCTTCACCGACAGTTGGAGTGTAGACGATAGGGAGCATTTCCTCAACATTGTCAATGAGAAGCTTGTAGAACAATTTTTCATTGCTCTCCTGCAATTAGGGTAGTGCATTTATTTTACCTTGTCCACCAAATCAAAGTAGAGATTGTGATGGGAATTATGCTCCTAATTATCTTCAAAACTAATTACAGTTGCTCCTAGCATCAGTTGCACTACAGAAATGAATGGCATATACTAGAGAAGAAAGTATGTTTCTTAATCTAGAATACTTTGCAATAACATCAGTTGATTAGAGACAATAATAAAATAACACAACGAAACCTCTGAATGTTGAATCATGATCCCGAATACAAAATCTAAAGCCCAGGAATCAGAGGGAACTGTGTGGCTACCTGAAGATCCATCATAGCCATGTACTTCTGTAATGGAACTTGATATTGGCGAATAATATGCATCAGTTTCTTCACCTGGCAAGTAGAGTGGCGAAAAGGTTAATTGCATTTCGTACAAGACAAAACCCAACATAAAAAGCTAAAAGAATTGGTGGAAAGGCAACTGAGTGAAAAAAAAGAACCTGAAGTTCCTGAGAAACGACTGCTGGGGGAAGAAGGCCACGCAAGTAGTGGGCGGCTCTCTCTTTATCAGTGAAGGCAAGTCCTTTGTTGTGGTGTGGATCTCGCAACAAAGAATACCCACTGTAGGAAAAAAAAAGAAAAATAAAGTCAGAAAAAGGAAACAACATGTCTTTCTCATTAGGTTATGGAAATCCTAGTGGGATTGGATATTCCACATCTACTAGAGAAATGCACACCAGCAAAACAATTACAATGTTCAACCCATTATTACGAAAATAAAACCATAAATGAGTAAAAAGAGTCCAACTACACCGAGAGTTGGCAAGAAAAAAAGACAGAGACCAAGTTTATTACACCCCTCGTGGTCCATAGGGCATCATCATCTATTTACTTGCATAAGATCTCATAAAAAACAACAAAGATCCATCAAAGGAATCCCACACAACCGCTTCTTCTGCACATGACAGAACAACATCTTTTTGATTAAGTGACCGGAACATGTCTAAACGATCCCTCTGCAAATTATGCCAATAGCTGCAATTTAGTCCTTTTATTTTAAGGATCGCAAAGCAAATGCCTCGGAGTTCACTAAAACAGCATTTAAAGCTAACAACATCGGTATCTCCAAGATTTAGAAGGGAAAAAAAAAAGTTCAAATATTACAGGAAAAATAAAATCAGTAATTAGTTAATTAATACCAACAGTAAGTATATTAAATTACCTGGCAACAGAGACAAACCAGGGGGTGACAACCTGCTCCTCGGTGGCAGCATCCTCACCGTAAACGTCATGGGGCCCACCAGGAGCAACGGTGGATTTGGAGTCGACGTCAATCACAGAAGAAGACGAGGCGGCTCCATCTCTCACGTCCTTGCGCGTGGTCTCCGTCAAAACGCTCCCGTTTCGATCCCTGTTGGAATTGACGGCCACTACCCTCAGTGAAGAAGGAACTGAAGGGACGGATCCTCTCTGCCCCCCTGTGAAAGGGCTAGACGAGCTCGAAATGCCCGCGTTACTCTGTTTCACATACAAAAAAAAAAGTAAAAATCTTTTTTCAAAATAACAGTAATAATTATCTCCTCTAAATAAATAAATAACAATTATTAAACAATAAAAGAAAGCCAAAAGATGGAAATCTACCATCTAAATCCCATCACTAAATGTTCTTTCCAAAAAATAAAGATAAAACCCAAAAAAAAGAGATTAACAGAAAGAAAGAAAGAGAGAGAGAAAAAAGAAGATCAAGATATCTGGTGATTTACAAGGTGAAATGCAGAGCAAATCTTGATATTTGGAAACTGATTTCTTCATTTCTTGTTTGTGTTTGTGAGAGTGACAAAAATGGTGATTGATAATAATAATTAAAAAAAAAGAATTAAGAGTTGGGTTTTAATTATTTACCAGAAAGATGCTTCTATTCAAGGACATCATGTTGACGAGTGAAATGTAGGAAGAAACAGTCCTTCCTTTCTCGCTCTGTAAACAAGAGAAGAAACAAACAGCTCTCTCTCTCTCTCTCTAGAAAGATTTTCAATAAAGAGAAGAAACAAACACAGGGAAGAGAGTCTTTCAGGATATAAATAAAGGGGCAGAGAGAGAGAGCTTCTTTCTCGCGGGTGTGTGTGTCTCTCTCTCGTAACAAGCTATGCCAAAGCAGACAGGAGAGAGAGATCATAGAATTTGCAAGGAAGGAGGGAGGCTTTAAAACGTGTCTGAACTCTTCACTTTTTCTCTCTCTTTGTAAAATGACATGTAGGTAACTGGTTTTGTCCTAATATTACAAGTCTGTCCTAATAGTTGGGTCCTTGATATACTGCTGTGCGGGCAGGTCTATTTTTTTCCAGTTAGGTTTGGATTTGTGGTTGTGATCTTTGAGATTAGAAGTGATGCGGACAAGGTGGTGTTTTTTAATCCAAGAAAAGAGGTAGAGGGTGGTTGGCTATGGCTTTTATTATATGCATTGACACGTGACGTTCCTAGCCCCCTTGTGTTGATGATGGAGGAGGAGGAGCTTTGACGGTGAAGGGAGAAATGGGCACACCATGTGGAAACTAAATTTCATTTTTTATTTGTGACTTTGGTTTAACAGATTCATAATTATTTATGTTTTCAATTAATTTTAGTAATTTAAACTACTACGTTAATTGAATTTTAAATGGGGTTTAATTTCTACAAACAATAAATTGACTCCTCTTATTTATCACATTAAAAAAAAATTAATGTTAAAACTAGTATTTTAAAATACTAATTTCCTTACCTTTTAAGAAAACTTTAAAGGAATAACATAAGAGTGACGAGGGGTATAAGAAAAAATTATTAATACTTTTTGGACGGTTAAGATTTTTTGGGTGGCTAGGTTTTTTTAGACGATTTAGTGAACCTTATTTCGACATAGTGAAAAATAAAAACTCATCACTCCTGTGGATATAAGCATATTGCTGAATTACGTTAAATCTTGTGTTCTTTCTAGTTTCTCTTCTATTGCAATATTCATTGATAATTGTTGCAGGTTTTTCACAACAATTGGTATCGAAGCCTGTTTGCGATGTCAAGGATTTCTTTTACAAAATTCAACACAATCAAGTTTGACGGATCAAACAATTTTGAATTATGACAGAAGAGGGTGAAGTTGGTGCAGCAAAGCATGGTGATGTGTTATACGGAAAGCAACTGGGATGCATGAACGATACAGATTCGCAGTAATTGGAAACAAAGATTGTGGCAACTACCAGGCTTTATCTGGATGATGACGTGATGTATCATGTCATGAATGAGGAATCACCGGTAACAGTTTGGGCAAAACTGGAAAGTCGGTATACATCATTGTCATTGTCAAACAAACTTTATCTCAAGCACAAGTTGTTTGGTCTTAAGATGTCAGAGGGTACAAATTTAAATCGGTATGTCAACGTGTTCAATCAAATCATCAGTGATTTGAAATGAATTGATGTGAAGTTCAACAATGAAGACGAAGCGTTAATGTTACTGAATTCCCTACCTTTCTCTCTTAAATATGAAAATTTGGTTACAACTCTGATATGGGAGAAAGAAACTCTCTTATTGAAAAAGATCATAAGTGTCTTATTAAACTTTAATTTGAGAAAGAAAACTAGTGATGAGAATTCACAAGGTGAAGGGATAATAATAAGGAGTAATCAGAAGTGTAGGAGAAACAAGTCCCGGAATGAATTAAGAAACAACGAAGCTTGCTCAAAACCAAGAAGAGGAAGGATATACAGTGTTAGTGTGGAAAAACAGGGCATATAAAATGAGAATGTCTAGAGAAAAAGAATGGGGATGTAGAGAACAAAAAGGGTTCATTAAAGTCTGTAAATGTAATAGAAAAAGACTCAGAAAGCGACAATTGAGACATGCTTTCTATTTTATCTAGTTCAGATCATCCCATAAAATCTTGGATATTGGATTCGACATGTTCTTATCATATGATTCCCAATAAACATTGGTTAGAGAACTACAAGTTAGTCAATTTTAGTTTTCTTCTGATGGATAACAATGATCTATGCAAAGTTATTGGAATATGAACTATCAAAATTAAAATGTTTGATGGTGCTATTAGAACTTTGTGTGATGTTAGACATATACCATATTTGAGAAAGAATATGATTTCATTAAGCACTTTAGATCGTAATGGGTACAGCTTCAAGTTTAAAGGTGGAGTACTGAAGATGATTAAAAGTGTTATAACAATCATGAAGGGGCAAAGATTGTCAAGAAATATATAGACTGCTAGGTGTTATAGTTGTAGATGGAGCTGCAATAGTAGAATTCAAGTCAAATAACAGTCTTGTGTTATATGCAATTAGGCCATATGGGTAAGAGTGGGATGATATAGCTTTATAAGAAGAATCTATTAAAGGATGAGTTTAAGATAGCCACACATAAGACATCGAGGATTCTTGACCATGTTAATACAAATGTTTAGGGTCTAATAAGGGTAGCATCACATGAAGGATACATATGTATTTTTTTCATTAATCATTATTCATAAAAGGTTTGGGTATACTTCATGCAATATAAGTTATAAACGTTTGCCAAGTTCAAGGTATGGAAAACAAAAGTAGAAAACCAGACAATAAAGAATATCAAATGCCTCAGATTAGATAATGGTACTGAGTATATAGATTCAAAGTTCATGGAGTTTTATGAGCAGTATGAGATCAATAGACACTTCATAACACGCAAGACACGACAATAGAATGGTGTAGTGGAAAGGATGAACAAAATAATAGCTGAAAAATCAAGGTGTCTTGGGCTGAATTTAGGGCTTGTTAAGAACTTCTAGGTAGAAGCAGTGAATATGACATGTTTCTTTATCAACAGATCATCTACGGCAAAACTAGATGGGAAAGTAGCAGAAAAGGTATGGATATGCAGTCTAGTAAACTACTCTGGTTTGAGAGTGTTCAGATGTTCAGCCTATGTGATTGTTTCAAATGATGAAAGGTCAAAGCTTAATGCAAAGTCTAGACAATGTATTTTTCTAGGGTCTTAGAAAGGGGTGTAAGGTTTCAAGCTCTGGAACCAAAGGAAAAAAAAGTGGTAATCAATAGAGATGTGGTTTTTTTTTTTATGAAAAAACTATGTTACAACATACTTAGAAATAAAAAAAACAAAGGCCAGAAAATTATAGCAATAATGACCATAAGGTATAAGTAAAGCTAGATACTCATAAAAAGAAAAAAAAAAAAACCATTGAGAATTCAGAGAATTCTAGTTTAGAAGATCAACAATATGACAATATAGCTTTTAGTAGTCTCAAACACACTATCAAACTACCCACTAGGTATGGTTTTGGAGATTTAGTCTTCTTTGCACTTATTACTAGTAATAAAAATCCCACTAGTTTTTAAGAGGCATTACACAATCAAGATAAAAGTAAATAGATGGATGTTATAGAAAAAGAAATTGAGTCTCAGTATAAGAACCAAACATGGGAGTTAGCTGAACTTTCAAAGAGGAAGAGGGTGATATGATGCAAATGGGTGTATAAAAAGAATAAAGCAATATCATAAAATAAGGGTGGGAAGTTCAAGGCTTGTCTAGTAGCAAAGGGTTACTAACAGGAAAAAAAAAAGGTTGGCTACGATGAGATATTTTCCCCTATAGTCAGACATACTTCTATCAGGGTAATGTTAAGCTTGGTACCACATTTTGATATGCAGTTAAAGCAGATCAATGTCGAGACAACTTTTCTCCATGGTGATTTGGAGGAGCAAATTTACATGGTACAACCATTAAGGTTTAGTCAACCTAGACAAGAACACTTGGTTTGTAAATTGAGGAAATAACTTTATGGATTTAAACAATCTCCAAGGCAGTGGCATAAGAGGTTTGACTCCTACATTATTATGATTGGCTAAGATATGAGTATGACTGTTATTTTTATATAAAGAGTCTTGATGATGATTCTTTCATTTTTCTATTGCTTTATATAGATGATATGCTGATTGGTGCAAAAAGTATGGATGAGGTCAACAAGTTGAAAACTTTGTTGAGTAGAGGATTTGACATTAAAGATTTGGGTGCTGCTAAGAAGATTCTTGGGATATAGATTCACAAAGATATAACTAACAGGAGATTATAATTATCTTAGTGTAGTTATGTTGAGAAAGTGATGGAAAGGTTAAGCATGAAAAATGCAAAACCAGTGAGTACACCTTTAGCGAATCACTTCAAATTATCTATTGCATAATGCCCGAAGATAGATGATGAAGTGAAAGACATGCCAAAGGTCTCTTATGCTAGTGCAGGGGGTGTTTAATGTATGTTATAATTT
>Ga0325401_1007404_pt1 | contig 10659 bp, 5 predicted proteins | sample PopdelMetagenome_FD_205666 | JGI IMG/M metagenome (GOLD analysis project Ga0325401, IMG submission 205666) | Populus deltoides microbial communities from Bellville, Georgia, United States - Xylem-PdKOR-R2 | ecosystem: Host-associated > Plants > Phyllosphere > Stem > Wood/Secondary xylem | place...
AGCGCGACGCCGCGCTGGTCGACGACGGCCAGGCGCACCCGGTGCACGCCGTTCTCGTCGGTGGTCGCGGTCAGCGGCACCGTGGTGCGTCCGCGCGCGGGCACCTGCACCGACCGGGGCCCCGAGATCGCCAGCTCGGCGTCGCTCTGGGCCTGCAGCGTCACGGTGACGGGCTCGTCGAGGAGGTTGGCGATCGTGGCGTTGAACCGGCCGCTCGAGCTCGACAGCGTCACGGCCTGGGGCGAGCTGACCTGCACCTCCGCGAGCCGTGCGTCGATCCACTCCTCCGAGCGCGCGGCCGAGGAGCGGTTGGACAGCGGGCGGGTGCGCGCGGAGTACGACGTGGTGCCGAGGGCCTGGTCGGCGACCGTGCCGCCGACGACGTTGTTGAGGGTCAGCGTGCTCTGCAGCGCGGCTCCGGCGCGGATCAGGTCGGTGGCGGCGATGAAGCTGGGGGAGTCGAGCTCGCTCTCGGCCTGCCAGGCGGGGTAGCGCAGCTCGCTCGGGTCGACCGCGGAGGCCTGGGCCACCGCCGACGCGCTGGACGCCGTGGTCAGGTCGAGCCAGGGTGCGTCGGAGCGCAGGCCACGGAAGTAGGTCGACGCCGAGGTGGGGTTCCAGTCGTGGGGCACGACGACGGTCACGGGGGGACGGTCGGGGTCGAGGAAGCGCAGCGCGGCCTCGGCCAGCAGCCGCTGGCGCATGGCGGTGGTGCCGGTGCGGTCGCCCGGACCGGGCCCGCCCTCGGCCGCACCGCTGGAGGCCACGAGGACCCGGCGGCCCTCGACGACGGCGGCGGCCGGCGCAGGGTCCTGCGGGGGCGTCGCACCGTCCTCGAGCTCGCGCTGCCCGGGCTCGAACATCGCGTCGCTGACGATCACCGTCGTGCCCTGCGGCGCCACCGCCAGCCCCGCGGCCGACAGGAACCCGCTCGGCGAGCTCACCACCGGGGCCGTCGGTACGTCGAGGCCCGACAGCCCGGCGGCCGAGCGGGCCCACGCGCGCTCGAGGAGGGCGGGGTCGTGGGCGGCCGCGGCGGGCACGTCCACGTCGCCGTACGGCAGCACGAGGACCTCGTCGTCGGGCGTCATCGCCGCAGCGAGCTGGTTGAGCCAGGCCTGGGCCGCTCGGGTCGCGGCCTGCACGACGGGGTCGAGCTCGTCGAGGTCGAGCGGCGACTCGTTGTCGTCGGTCGGCACGACGTCGGAGGGCGCGGGCGACTCGCTGGCCCGGGTGCGCCCGGCGGAGCCGTCGCCCTCGGGTGCGGAGGGCTCCGCGGTGGGGGTGCCGGCGTCGGCACCGTCGGCGCCGTCCTGACCGGGCTCGAGGTTGGCGGCCAGCGAGCGCGGCGGGTTGCCCTCGGCGAGGCGGCGCACGGCGTCGACGAGGGCCGGGTCGACCACCCAGGTGACCGGCGCGTCGCCCGAGGCGTCGCCGAAGGCGACCAGGGAGTGGAGCCGACCGCCGTCGGAGAGGGTGCGGCTCCAGTCGGCGACGTCGTCGAGCGAGCCGTCCTCGGCGTAGACGAGCTGACGGCGCAGCGGCACGACCACCGAGGTCTCGACCTGACCGGTCGCGCCGGAGGGCACGAGGGGGATGAACGTGCGGGCCTTGCCGTCGGCCAGCTCGTCGCGACCGCCCTCGGGGTCGTCGCTCAGCGCGTGGACGCCGAACCAGTAGACGCCCGGCTCGCTCACGCCCAGCTGACCGCGGGTGACCGTCAGGCTGAACGGCGCCGACTCGCCCGGCTCCAGCACGGGGACCGTGTCCTTGGCCGACTCCTCGGTGATCCGCTGGCCGACGTCGAGGGAGGGGTCGGTGGCCGCGGCCTCCTCCAGCTCGGCCTCGGAGGTCAGCGGCACCGGCGAGATGAAGGAGTAGACGTTGATGGTCGTCCGCGCGACCGTGTCGTCGTTGGTGATCTCGCCGGTCACCGTGATGGGGCCGCGGGCCGGGATGACAGCGGGCGAGACGTCGTCGAGGGTCACGGTGAGCGGCATCTGCTCGGCGCGGACCCGGGCGCGGACCTGCGCCTGGCGGGCCGCGTGGCGGCTGACCTGCGGGCGGCGGGCCACCGGACCGGTCGTGCGGGCCCGGGCCTGCTGGCCGCCGACGACCTCCGCGCCGGCGCCCGAGCCGGCGCCGGGACCCGGGCCGTCCGCCGCCTGCGCACCGGGTGCCGGACCCGCCGTCAGGAACACCGGGAGGGCCAGCGCCGCGAGCGCGGCGCTGAGTCTCGACCGGTGGGGCATGGGCTCAGGCTAGTCGCCGCGGGCCCGGTCTCCTGATCTCCCGCGGTTGCCTAGACTGACCCGTCGTGTCCGTCCCCGAGCCGCGCGCCCGCACCGTCGTCGAGCTGCAGCAGGCGGTCGAGACCGAGCTGGCCCGGCTCGCGCCGGTCGTCGACGCTCTCGGCGAGGTCTTCGCCGCCGCCGGTCACGAGCTGGCGCTGGTCGGTGGACCGGTCCGCGACGCGATGCTCGGGCGCCCCCACCACGACCTCGACTTCGCGACCTCGGCCCGCCCCGACGACACCGAGAAGCTGCTCTCGGCCTGGGGCGACGCGACCTGGGACATGGGTCGCGACTTCGGGACGATCGGGTGCCGCAAGGGGCCGTGGACCGTCGAGGTGACGACGTACCGCTCCGAGGCCTACGACCCCGACTCGCGCAAGCCGACCGTCGACTTCGGCGACTCGCTCGCCGGCGACCTCGGGCGTCGCGACTTCACCGTCAACGCGATGGCCGTGCGGGTGCCCGGGCGCCTGGTCGAGGACCCGTACGGCGGTGTGGTCGACCTGGCCAACGGCGTCCTGCGCACCCCCGGCACCCCCGAGGCGTCGTTCAGCGACGACCCGCTGCGGATGATGCGGGCCGCGCGGTTCGCCGCGCAGCTCGGCTTCGAGGTCGCACCCGAGGTCGTCGCCGCGATGGGCGCCATGGCCGACCGGATCACGATCATCTCCGCCGAGCGGGTCCGCGACGAGCTGGTCAAGCTGGTCTGCGCCCCCTGGCCGCGGCGCGGGCTCACCCTGCTCGTGGAGACCGGGCTCGCGGCGCACGTGCTGCCGGAGCTGCCGGCCCTCGCGCTCGAGCGCGACGAGCACCACCGCCACAAGGACGTCTACGAGCACACCCTCACCGTCCTCGAGCAGGCCATCGACCTCGAGCCCCGGCTCGGCACCGACGGCCCCGACTTCGTCTCGCGCTTCGCCGCGCTGATGCACGACGTCGGCAAGCCCCGGACCCGCCGCTTCGTCGACGACGGCACCGTGACCTTCCACCACCACGACGTGGTGGGCGCCAAGATCACCCGCAAGCGGATGCAGGCGCTGCGCTTCTCCAAGGACGAGACCGAGGCGGTCGCCTCGCTGGTCGAGCTGCACCTGCGCTTCCACGGCTACGGCTCCGGCGAGTGGACCGACTCCGCGGTGCGCCGCTACGTCCGCGACGCCGGCGACCAGCTCGCCCGTCTGCACGTGCTCACCCGCGCCGACTGCACCACCCGCAACCGGCGCAAGGCCGACGCGCTGCGCCGCTCCTACGACGACCTCGAGCAGCGGATCGCCGTCCTGCAGGAGCAGGAGGAGCTCGACTCCATCCGCCCCGACCTCGACGGCAACCAGATCATGGAGCTGCTCGGCATCGGCCCCGGCCGCGAGGTCGGCGAGGCCTACCGCCACCTGCTCGAGCTGCGCCTCGACCACGGCCCGATGTCGACCGAGGACGCCACCGCCGCCCTGCGGGCCTGGTGGGCCGGGCGCTCGTCGTAGGCGGGGGGACCGCTCCAGACCGGCGCACGACGAAGGCCCGCCCCCCGGACGGGGAGCGGGCCTTCGTGGTGGAGCGGGGTGCCTCAGCGAGTGAGGGTCACTCCTCGCCGCGGATGAACGCCTCGACGCGGGCACGGCCCTCGTCGTCGGGCAGCTGCACCGGCGGGGACTTCATCAGGTAGGACGAGGCCGAGACGATCGGGCCGCCGATGCCGCGGTCCTTGGCGATCTTCGCGGCGCGCACGGCGTCGATGATGATGCCGGCGGAGTTCGGGGAGTCCCACACCTCGAGCTTGTACTCGAGGTTGAGGGGGACGTCGCCGAACGCGCGACCCTCGAGGCGGACGTAGGCCCACTTGCGGTCGTCGAGCCAGGCCACGTGGTCCGAGGGACCGATGTGGACGTTGCGGTCCGAGATCTTGTTGGCCAGCTCGCCCTTGAGGTTGCTGGTGACGGCCTGGGTCTTGGAGACCTTCTTGGACTCCAGGCGCTCGCGCTCGAGCATGTTCTTGAAGTCCATGTTGCCGCCGACGTTGAGCTGGTAGGTGCGGTCCAGCGCGACGCCGCGGTCCTCGAACAGCTTGGCGAGCACGCGGTGGGTGATGGTGGCACCGACCTGGCTCTTGATGTCGTCGCCGATGATCGGGACGCCCGCGGCGCGGAACTTCTCGGCCCACTCGGGGTCGGAGGCGATGAAGACGGGCAGCGCGTTGACGAAGCCGACGCCGGCGTCGATGGCGCACTGGGCGTAGAACTTGTCGGCCTCCTCGGAGCCCACCGGGAGGTAGGAGACGAGGACGTCGGCCTGGGTGTCCTTGAGGACCTGCACGACGTCGACCGGCTCGGCGGCCGACTCGTCGATGGTCTCGCGGTAGTACTTGCCGAGGCCGTCGAGGGTGTGGCCGCGCTGGACCTCGACACCGAGGGTCGGGACGTCGGCGATCTTGATGGTGTTGTTCTGCGAGGCGTTGATGGCCTCGGACAGGTCCTTGCCGACCTTGAGGTCGTCGACGTCGAACGCCGCGACGAACTCGACGTCACCGACGTGGTACTCGCCGAACGTCACGTGCATGAGGCCCGGCACGGTGCCGGACGGGTCGGCGTCCTTGTAGTAGTGGACGCCCTGGACCAGGGACGTCGCGCAGTTGCCGACGCCCACGATTGCTACTCGAACCGAACCCATGGGGTGCGTTCCCTTCTGTTGGTTGCACCCTGGGGTGCGACGTGTCCGTCAGGACGTTTCTGGTGCTGCTGCTGGTGTGGAGGGTGGAGCCGAGGACGGTGCGGGACGTGTGGAGTCGTCACGCTCGGCGCGGATGAGGTCGCTGAGCCAGTTGACCTCCCGCTGGACCGACTCGACGCCGTGGCGCTGGAGCTCGCCGGCGTAGCGGTCGACCTCCTGCTGGGTCATCGCCAGCTCGCGCTGGACCCGGTCGAGGCGCTCCTGGAGGCGGGTGCGGCGGCCCTCGAGCACCCGCAGCCGGATCTCCATGTCGGTCGAGGAGAAGAAGGCGAAGCGGATGTCGAAGTTGTCGTCCTCCCAGGCGGTGGGACCCACCTCCGACATCAGCCGCTCGAACTCCCGGGTGCCGGCCTCGGTGACCTGGTAGACGATCTTGGGTCGTCGTGAGGTCGGCGTGGACGCCGTCGACTCCTCGATGAGGGCGCCGCGCAGCATCTTCTTCAGCGTCGGGTAGAGCGAGCCGTACGACAGCACCCGTCCCCAGCCGAGCATGAGGTTGAGCCGCTTGCGCAGCTCGTAGCCGTGCATGGGTCCCTCGTGCAGCAGTCCGAGGACTGCCAGCTCGATGGTCTCTGCCCGACGTGCCACGAGACCTATCGTAGCGATACATCACGACAACCCGAAGCACCGGTACATCGGTGCGTCGGTTCTGGGCGGTTCTGGGCGAGGTTGCGTACCCTCGTGCGACGTGGCAGGCAAGCGCAAGGCAGCGTCAGGGGCGACCGGCTCGACCGGCGCCGCGACGAGGCGACCCGGGGGCGGGCCAGGCGGCGCGCCGGGGAAGGCGGAGAAGAGCGTCCGCAAGCCGAAGAAGCCGAAGACCTGGAAGACCCGCCTGAAGCGGGCCGCGCTCTACACCGTCGTCGCCGGCGTCGTCTTCGCGCTGCTCGGGGTCGGCGCCTTCGCCTTCCTCTACACCACCACCGACATCCCGGAGGCCAACGACGCCTTCGAGACCCAGACGACCTACGTCTACTACCAGGACGGCAAGAGCGAGATCGGGCAGTTCGCGGTGCAGAACCGCGACGTCGTCGGCTACGACGAGATCCCGCAGGACATGAAGGACGCCGTCGTCGCCGCGGAGAACCGCAGCTTCTGGTCCGACAACGGCATCGACGTCAAGGGGATCGCGCGCGCGGCGTTCAGCAACGCGAGCGGCAACGCCACCCAGGGCGCCTCCACGATCACCCAGCAGTACGTCAAGATCCTCTACCTCAGCCAGGAGCGCTCCTACACCCGCAAGGTGAAGGAGGCGATCCTCAGCCTCAAGCTCCAGCGCACGATGAGCAAGAAGGAGATCCTGGCCGGCTACCTCAACACCATCTACTTCGGCCGCGGCGCGTACGGCGTCCAGGCGGCCGCCGAGGCGTTCTTCGGCAAGGAGGCCTCCGAGCTGACGCTGCAGGAGTCGGCGGTGCTGGCCAGCGTGATCAACAACCCCACGCGCTTCGACCCCGACAACGGCAAGGAGTCGCGCAAGGCGCTGCGCGAGCGCTACCGCTACGTCCTCGACGGCATGGCCGAGACCGGTGACGTCACCGCCGACGAGGCCGCCCAGGCCTCGCGCAAGCTGCCGAAGTTCGCGGAGGTCCGCACCGAGAGCACCTACGGCGGCCAGAAGGGCCACGTGCTGACGCTGGTCAAGGACCAGCTCCTGGGCCTGACCAACGCCTCGACGAGCGCGCCGTTCACCGAGTCGGAGATCGACGGCGGCGGGCTGCGGATCACCACGACGTTCACCAAGCAGGCGATGGACGCCGCGGCCGAGGGTGTCGCGGAGGTGCGCCCGGAGGGGTTCGGCGACAAGGAGCTGCACGTCGGGGTGGCCAGCGTGGAGCCCGGCACGGGCGCGCTGCGCGGGATGTACGCCGGGCAGGACTACCTCGACTCCCAGATCAACTGGGCGATCGCGGGCGGCCAGGCCGGCTCCTCGCTCAAGCCCTTCGCGGTGACCGCGGCGCTCGAGTCGGGCTACTCGCTGCGCGACACCTTCGAGGGCAACAGCCCCTTCGAGCTGCCCGACGGCACCGAGATCCGCAACCAGGGCGACACCGACTACGGCTCGTCGGTGAGCCTGCTCCAGGCCACCGAGGACTCGATCAACACGGCGTTCGTCGACCTGACCGACTCGATCCCGGACGGTCCGCAGAAGGTCATGGACACCATGAACGTCATGGGCATCCCGCGCCCCCCGGGCCCGGGCAAGCACGACTACGGCATCCCGACCTCGACCCCCGGCCTCGAGCCGTTCCTCGGCATCGCGCTCGGCTCGGCGACGGTGAGCCCGATCAACATGGCCAACGCCTACGGCACCATCGCCTCCGGCGGTCGCTTCGCCTCGCCGTACGTCATCGACAAGGTGGTCAACGCCGACGGCGAGACCCTCTACGACCACCGGGTCAGCGACCAGCAGGTCATCAAGGCCGACGACGGCCTCGAGTCCGCCGACGGCGAGCCGGTCGAGGGCAGCGACATCGCCGCGGACGTCTCCTACGCCATGCAGCAGGTCGTCCGGTCCGGCTCCGGCACCGCCGCCCTCGACCTGGGTCGCCCGGCCGCCGGCAAGACCGGCACCTCGACCAACGACCAGGACGACGTGGTGTCGTCGTGGTTCACCGGCTTCACCCCGCAACTCGCCACCTCGGTGATGTACGTGCGCGGTAAGGGCAACGGCAAGCTCGACGGCTGGCTGCCGTCGTACTTCGGTGGCACCTACCCCGCCCAGACCTGGACCTCGGTCATGGAGAAGGCCCTCGACGGCACCGACGTCGAGGAGTTCCCGGAGCCGGCGTACGTCGACGGCGAGGCGCCCGACGACGGGCACTCCCCGACCCCGACGTACACCCCGCCGCCGCCCAGCACCCCCAGGCCGACGCAGCGGCCCACGCAGCGCCCGACCGACACCCAGGTCGTGCCGACGCCGACGATCCCCACCCAGGAGCCGACGACCGAGGCGCCGCCCACGCAGGCTCCGCCGACCCCGACGCCCCAGGTGCCGACGCCGACCCCTCCGCCGACCCCCGAGCCGCCGCCGGTGACGCCCACGCCGACGCCCCCGCCGGTGACCCCGACGACGCCGGCGGCCACCGCCACCCCGGCGGCGCGGGTGCTGTCGGCGATGACGGCGTCGTGGTTCGGCCGGCTGTTCTGGTGAGGGCTCGGCGAGGACTGGTGAGGGCCCGGTGAGGGCCCCGTGAGGTCGGGGCCGCGCCACGTCGACCCGACCCGCGACGACCCGGTCGTCGCCGGGCTCAGCGCCGTCGTCGGCGGCCCGGCCGGCACCCGCTCGGCCGGCCACCGCTGGTGGACGCCGACCCGGGTGCTGATGCTCCTCGCGGCGGTGACCTTCTCGCTCGGCATGGTGCAGAAGAGCGCCTGCGTCGACGACGACTGGGTCTTCGCGCAGGAGCGCTACTCCCACATGTGCTACTCCGACCTGCCGTTCCTCTACACCGGTCGCGGCCTGGCCGAGCTGGCCTGGCCCTACACCGAGGACGCGCAGGTCCGCTCGCGCTACGAGGTCATGGAGTACCCCGTCGGCATCTCCTACTTCGCGTGGGGGACGGCCTGGGTGACCCACTGGGTGAGCGGGTCGCCCGACGTCTCGTCGCGGGGCGACGTCCCGGCGGGCGAGCTCGCCGGCACCCCCGAGGTCCGCTCGGAGCTCGACACCTTCGTGACCGTCAACGCCATCGCCTTCGCGGCGATGGCCCTGCTCTCGGCGTGGCTGCTCGCGGGCGTGCACCGGCGCCGGCCGTGGGACGCCGCGGCGTTCGCGCTCTCGCCGGCGCTGGCACTCACCGCGCTGATCAACTGGGACATGCTCCCCGTGGTCCTCGTCGCCGCCGCGCTGTGGACGTGGTCGCGCGACAAGCCGGTGGCCACCGGCGTGCTCATCGGCCTCGGCACCGCTGCCAAGCTCTACCCGCTGTTCCTGCTCGGCGGCATCGCGGTCATCTGCCTGCGCCGGCGGCGCTGGGCCGAGCTGGCCCTGGTGTGCGCCGCGGCCGCCGTGACCTGGGTCGTCGTCGACCTGCCGGCGTACCTCTCGGGGCCCGCGGAGTGGAGGGTCTTCTGGTCCTTCAACTCCGAGCGCGGCCCCGACCTCGGCTCGATCTGGCTGGTGCTGCAGCAGGCGAGCGGCGCCGCCATCACCCCGGAGACCGTCAACCACTGGTCGTGGGGGTTCTTCCTGCTCTGGTGTGCCGGGGTCGCGGTGCTCGGCCTGCGCGCCCCGTCGACGCCCCGCCTCGCCCAGCTCGGGTTCCTGGTCGTCGCGGGCTTCCTGCTGGTCAACAAGGTCTACTCACCGCAGTACGTCCTGTGGCTGCTGCCGCTCGCGGTGCTCGCCCGCCCGCGCTGGCGCGACCAGCTGGTCTGGCAGGCCACCGAGGTCCTCTACTTCGCCTCGGTGTGGTGGTACCTCGACGGCGCCCTGCAGCCGGCCGGCGGCGACGACGTGGGGTTCTACTGGATCGCCATCGTCCTGCGCCTGCTCGGCGAGCTCTACCTCGTGGCCCTCGTCGCCCGCGACGTCTGGAGCCCACGCCACGACCCCGTCCGCGCCGCGCCCGCCGGCGTGCGACCACCGGTCCCGGTCGGCTAGGACCGCTGGTCGAGCAGCGAGCGCCAGCGAGCGTCGTCGAGACCTGGCGAGCGGTGGCCGGGACCCAGTCCGGGCCAGGGAGGTCTCGACACGCCGGTTCCGCTACTCGATCTCGACGTGGTCGAAGGCCGTGGCGGTGAACCGGCAGCGCACGTCGACCAGGTCGCCCACCTCGGGAGCCGCGGAGTCGGCGGGCAGGAACAGCATCGAGGCCTGCATGTGCGGCGGCTCGGCGAAGAGCCGTTGCTTGCCGCCGATCCAGAACGGCGAGCGCGTGAGGCCGAGCGCCTCCATGCCACCGCGGGCGACGACGGCGGCGCGGTCGCGCAGGCCGAGCTGGCCCTGGGGGCTCTCCAGGCCGATGCCGTGGGCGGTGCCGCCGCTGACGACGACGAGGTGGCCCTCACGGGGGGCGGTGCGGCCGCGGTAGCCGAAGACCTCGCCGCGGTGCAGGCGGTGCACGTCGAGCACGGTGGCGCTCACGCGCAGCGCGCCGCGGTCGCCGAGCCACAGGTCGGTGCCGATCCGCGGGCGCACGGTCAGCTCGGGCCAGCGGGCGCGCAGCGTCTCGAGCTCACTGCGGGTGAGGTGGCTGACCCACAGGGTGGTGGCGGGTGCGCCGGGGAGCTCGGCGCCGACGACGTCGTCGAGCAGCCGCTCGACCTCGCCGAGGTGCGAGCCGCCCGCGAGCGGCAGGTGGACGGCGACGCCCTGCAGCGGCGTACGCCGGACCGAGGGCGCGAGGCTGCGCAGCTCGACCGCGGTCATCCCGTGGCGGCGCATCGAGGTGAGCAGCTCGAGGACGTAGCGGGCGTCGGGGTGGCGCTCGAGCAGGGCGGGGAGGTCCTGCGGGCGCGAGACCGTGTGGACCACGCGGCGGGCCAGGGCGGGGTCGAGGTCGCGGACCGACGGGCGCCACGGGGTCATCACGAGCAGGTCGCCTGCGAACCGGGACTCGACGTGCTCGAGCTCGTCGTAGGTGCCGACGGCGATCGTGTCGAGGCCGAGCCAGTCGGCGCGGCGGGCCAGGCGGCCCGC
>Ga0325401_1007409_pt1 | contig 10656 bp, 2 predicted proteins | sample PopdelMetagenome_FD_205666 | JGI IMG/M metagenome (GOLD analysis project Ga0325401, IMG submission 205666) | Populus deltoides microbial communities from Bellville, Georgia, United States - Xylem-PdKOR-R2 | ecosystem: Host-associated > Plants > Phyllosphere > Stem > Wood/Secondary xylem | place...
TATAATCAGCGGTGATTAGCAATTACAGTACAGTGATTTTCCCACCTAGATGTTTTATGATGTTTGGGTAATAGCCAAAAGGTAAGGTGGGCAGTTCTTTTTTTTTTTCTTTTCTAAATCATATGCTGTCGTGCAAGGCAGAAAAAAAGTCTTTCCATGCACAACATCAAATGATTGAAATTTCACTAAACAGTTGGCAAACTTTGTTCTGTGTAATTTACACGTGGCATACAGTAATGATTGGTCACATGAAATGATTAGAGAGTGATGGATTACACAGCTAAAGAACTTCAGGGAAATGGAGAATTATTCACTTGGGAAGTGTGAAAGGGGTTGCATAGAAAAGAAGGGAAAATTGGGAAGCGACAACCCTGTGCTCCTTCACTGTCCTTTTACTTTATACCTTCACCAATATGCAAACACATGAAGAAGGTTTAGCAGGCATTGGGCGGAGAAGCATCTATCGCTTGTTCTAGCTTACGTGTGATTTGAATGTGTACTGTGTGCATCTTCATCGAGACACAAGAGGTTATAAAGTGAAACAACGAAAGATCAGAAAGAGATATAGAGATATGATTTAACCTGGCAAGAAATCTTGTCACAAGTTTCCAACTTTGCAACAGCATGCTTCCATGGCAAAGGATGGTCGAACTTCAGCCACAATTGCAGCCAATATTAGCCACGTCCCAATTGACAAACTTGGGTGGATCACTAGTTAGACAGTTTCCAAATATTTCAACACTGAAAGTAGAATACTTCTAATCCAGCAATGTCCAGTTTGTTCAGCTGATCTATAACATTGTGAACCAACAAGTTGTTCATATCTTATTAAGTATTAATTAAATCTCTGTCCTTAAGCTCTGATTGTAATGGAGTGATACAACCACGAAGTAACCGTGAAGTTCATGTATGAAAGAAATTAGGAGAGCATGAGAAGCTACAAGCCAAGCCAACACAAGGCCAAAAAATGCACAACGAAAAGAAAGCCCGCATATTTGTTTATATATACAAGAAATTAAGACAAAAAATTGTGAAAATGAAGGGCATCTTTATCAGAGTTAAAAAATGGCATAAAGAGTTCCTCTAAAATGTTTATAACAGTTTTATTTGAGAATTTTGTATTGGTCTAACGTAAGTTTTGCTTACAAGGACTATGCTCTATGATGAATTCTGAATTTGAACATTGGCATGAAGCCTGGTGAGTTTGCTTAGAGTTTCACGAGCGGATACAGTGTCTGGATGGTCATCTCCACAAATTGAAGTTCGAATAAAAATAGCCTTTCTTATTAGATCATCTCCGATATCAAATTGTCCACCTCTCAGCATTAACTTGGCTCTAGTTTCCAGCACAGTGGCTCTTGATAGAGCCAGCTCCTGCCAAAGGTATGGATTCAACTGAGCATTAGTCTGGATGGGTCTCCAGCATAGTGATTTGTCCAACCATTTCTCAACTGGAGTAACAAAAGCTTGATCTGCTGCTTCTAAAGCATTAGTACATAGGCGCAGGAGTTCCAGAGCAGCACTGCATCTAGAGAATGTAATGAATGTCCGAATGGCAAGAGGCAAAACCACTTGTTTGACTAAGTACAGCAACTCTGACACCTTAAGCTCAACAGCTTTAGGGTCAGTACCAAATCCAAATAGCAAGAAGCATGCTGCCCATATGTGTTCTGAATGATGGGATACGGACCCACGGCTAATGACAGCATGCACCATGGCTTGTGCAACCCCAGTGACTCCTCTCTTGCGAGCATAAAGCTTGATGAGCTCATTGACATGGACATAGCCTTGCTTGGTACTACTTCGTGCAATATTAAATCTCAACAGCATGGAAGATGCTTCTGCTTCTGATCTTTTGGTGTATGATGAAGAGAGGCCGCAACTCAAAGAAGACAACAATTTTCTCCATAAGTGTGTTCCCTTGTGCTTCTCGGGAATCTTTTTTGCAGCTAGGGCTAATAGGGAAACTGGAATTGCAGCTGGTGCAAACCAAGCACTGGCCTGGACCATCCTTGTCGCCAAGCTCCTAGGCCCATCCGCATGATCAAATATAGAAAAACATACCTCAAAGAGTTGCAGAAGGAAAGTGTTTTTCCTCATTGAATGAGCTTCTCTACCACTCCATGACATCTCTCTCAAGGGCATTCTATTTATGGTGTCTAACAGCCTACTTGGATTAATTGGAAGCTCAGATAAAATGGCTCCTACGATTGCAAGGCCCAAAGTTAACCTACCTACTTTCTCCTCAATAACCCTGAGAGCATCAATTTCTGCAATAGAATAATCCTTATCACTTCCCTGCATTAAACACATTGCCTCAACTGCAGACAAATAAGAGAGTTTCAAAGGTTCCAAATTCATCACACGTGGTAGCCTTGTGGATATTATGATGTGGGTCTCTCCACCAAAACGGGGAAGAAGATCCATCACAATTTTGTGATCCCACCAATCCTTCTCGCTTTCCAAGTTATCAATCACAACCAGAAATGGTATGTTTCTCAGAAGCTCCTTGCGAACTTTAGAAATAGCTTCCTCTTCTTGCTCTTCAAAACTTCTTATCCTGCTTTTCCCTGAGTAATTCTCAACCCCAATATCAACATCTAAAAATGACCTGAGGTTCAGATAATTTTGTCTGATATACCTGCTTTCTCCTCCAATCCACAGAACCATCTTGTACCTCTGGTGATATCTGTATGCAAACTCCAGAAGAAGTTCTGTCTTGCCGATTCCCGATTCCCCCGAGACACAAGCAATTCCTTTTCCATATAAAATCTTTGTTGATCTTTTTCTCTTTCCATATCGCCCACTGCTTTTGGGTTTTACTAGGTGCTGCCTTTGAGAGAAATCACCACTTTGCATCTCTATCTCCCTTTCTGACTCCTTCCATACAACAGGTTCTTTACCCTTCTCGCTGCTATTGTCCCCTTGCTGTTCTCGTCGTTTTTCCTCCACTGAACTGCTCTTATTCCATCCGACTGTCAAATTCTTTCTCCTGGGTCTAGCCTTCAGTTCAAAGTAATCTCTTTCAGAATTGCCACTAACATCGCCAAAAAGTATAAATTCTAGCTCAGACAATTCTTTCTTCCTGCCAACAAAGTTCTCATTTCGAGGGAAAGGGAACTCTTCCTTTTCCACCACCTCTCTCCACTTTGTCAACCTTTCCACAACACTTCTCCTTCCTAATCTCAAAGCCAGGAGTGTGACAGCTCTCAATATGCAATCTCTCCAGTTACCCTCCTGAGCTTCCAGTTTCCACTCATCAACCCGAGAGATGCCATTAACAGCTTCCTTCCACTCATTCTCCAAACCACCATACAAATGCCATAGCTCGCCCCCATGTTTTTCCCACAACTCCCCCCTCTTCTCAATGATATCCCTGACAAGGCAATCATCTGGACTCAGATCAAAGAATACCGGGACCAAATTCTTTTTGCTTTCAAAATATTGCAGCTCCTCAATAGCATATGGGTTTCTGAAGGACTTCTTTGTTAATATTACAATGCCAAAAGAAGAAACATCCATCGCCCTGTCAACAATTCCATTTTTGCGAGAGTTTCTACATCGAGCTCTGTCAGATACAAAACAACTCATCCCTTGAACCTCCAACTCAGCACGGAGCCAATTAGCAAACCTCATCAAAGAAGGTTTACGACCATGCAAACCTATGAAAACATCACAACTCCTGAGTTTACAAGAGGAAACTGAAACTGGAGTATATGACATCCCGTGGCTTCTCCCATGCTTTCTTGGCTTTTCTCTAAACCCTGAATAACCTCTATCACGGGCATAATTGTAAATACATAGAGTGCTACTAGAAATGCCAGTTGAAGATGATATACGATTGAACTTCTGAAAATCATTTGCAATGCCAGAAACTGGATCTCTTGTCATATCTGCCAGGGCATCTCTGGTATTTGCTAGAGATTCAGGATCTGGAATTCCTGAACTAGAGCTAAGGGGATCGCCACTAAGATGAGTGCTGTCATATTGAGCATCCGAACGTGTTGATTCCGATACTTGACATGTTGGTGATCTTGGAGAGAAGAAGGGTGACTGATTCGCTGAAAAGAATGCTGACGACGAGGATGAAATCCTTGAAGTAGTCACTGGTAACAACCCGAATCTAGAGCTATCCTCACGGAGATCCATCCTGACAAAATCTCCCAACTCCAAGGGCATTAATTCCCATGCATGCTCTCTAAATATGCCATCATGAAATGGATAGGATAGCTTTAATAAGTAAAAAACTCCCAAGAAATGGAATAAAGGCATCTGAATAATAGTACGAAAGTGAATGCTCTATTACCAGTATCAGTTTTAAAAGCTAATAAAAATGCAAGATTACACCTGAGCATACATTAGTAGCAGACAATAAAAGACAATTTAATACATTAACATGCTACAACTCATAGTGCGAAATCAGGTAGCTTCTCAAAGACAACAAACTACATGACAGAACCCAAAATTTTCTTTCTATGGGAACATCCGAACCCTAAAATTAAATAACTAAGAGGACAAGGGAAAACAGAATAATCTTTCTGATGGGGAAATATAAATGCAGCATGTCAACTGTAACAGGAAATAGTCATAAACAGAAAATCTAGTGACTTAAAAAGAAAAAACTCAGAAATACCAGTAAAGAATAACAAATTTGGAAATTCAGCAGCTAAAAGGTAGTTTAGAAAATAGAAACAGAGGTAAAAACATAGTATCAGAACTGGAATTTTCAACAGTTAAAAACGCAAAACTAGTAATGCCAAAGAAAATTTCGAAAATTTAGGACTCTAAAGATCTTTCTGTAGCAATCCAACCATACCATACACCTAAACCAAACAAACCCGGTTCCTTAAATGGAACCTTAAAAAAATCCATAGAAGTCATATGTACAGCTTCAACTTCAGGGCATTCTAGATCTCATTAGCCATTCAGAGATTTAAAAGGGACTCCATCATTCAAAGAAAACACCCGTTTCATGATTTGACTAAAATAAGATAACATTTTAAGATAATTGAGATCCAAGAACTTACTTGGCTTCAAATCTACAACTTCGTCTCAAAGATTCAATCTTTTTTCAAAACCAATCGGACCCAGTTTACCAAATCCAATGCCAAGCTCAAAAGAATTCAAAATTCGAGGAACCCAGACAGAAGGTCTCGTTGAGTTATAATCAGTATAATGAACTTAACCACCAACCTGCATAAGAGATAGTGACTTAGCATACTTCGATCACTACATGTGAAAAAAAAAAAAAAACTGATGGTTATTCAATCACAAAGATAGATCAAGTTTTGACAATGAAAGATGGAGGAACAAAGAGAAACCAGACAGCTTATATGGTGCCGGTCTCTTTCTCCGTATCTCAAAGTAGACTCGAAAGTGAGGGACTTTTTTTGTTTTATAACCATTCAGGAGATAGATTTCATGCTGATAGAGACTTTCATTTTGGAAAACAATAAGGCTGGACTAGACAAAGTAAAAAAAAGATTCCTAGTTAAAAACCAAAATCAAAATTCAGTTACCTTTTCAACGAAAATATAACAACTAACAACAGCACCTTCAAGAACAACAAAAGCCACACTCTTTCTTTTGCATTTGCATAACTCAAAAGACTCTCTTTTTAGTTTTTCCCTCTCAAAGATTTCTTCTCTGAAAAGGGCCTTGATATGTGTGAGTGAGGGGAAATGGGGTGCAATGAACAGAATCACTGGTGAAGAAGGAAGATGGGTCCCAAGTAAAGAGATCTGAAGAGGTCACCGTTGTGTAGGCTCCACATTAGACACCGAGAGAGACAGAGAGACCCTCTCATCTTTTTATAGCAGTGAAATTTCAGATTATCCACTGTGCTTTCACATTGGTTTTTTCAGTGTTTTTTTGTGGGTTGTTGTTTTAAGGTCTTAAACCTTAAACTTGATGGTCTCTCTTAACTTGTTACAGCATTGCCTATGATGACAGAGATGGAGTTTCGCCAATGATTTGGTAGCAAATTGTTACCAACTTATGACTTAGGGCATTGTGATTAAGTAAGGTTTTAAGAAAATATATATTTTTAGTTAAAATTTTAAAAAATATATGTTTAATTAAAATTCTCGTCACATATATTTTTTCATGTAAAATAAATAAAAAATATATCTTTATAAATAAAAAAAAATTATTTTAACTTCTACAATTAGATACAAAAAGTTATTTTGCTAACCAAAGCTACCAAATTGTTCCAGATCTAAATCTAGTAATTGTCATGTCACATGGTGCACACTATTCCACAAATTATCTTTACAGTGTGCCAAAGGCAAATTGAGATTTTTCAAGCAAGCTAAAAAAATCAAAATGCAAATTCTACAGTAAAAAAAAAACAGGTTATCGGAATCTCATCAGTGAAATGGACCTTCACTATTTTATTTTATCTTTGCGATGAATTTCACTTGACTTTGTCTTTTGTTTCTATGGCAACTGCTCCTTTCAACAAAATCAGGCTAAAAGTTAGTGACCTTCCATGGGGGGAAATTGACTGCTTTTGCCAAGAAGAGGCTTAAAGAGGATAGTTACCCTACCAACATCTTTCCACTACATTCGTCATTCGAGACAACCTTGATCTACTTTTTTACTCAACTTTTATCAACCTAATTTAGTATCTCGCACATTTTAAGTATCATTTAGGCCTTCTTAAATGTTTTGTTCACTGTCCCACGTTATGAATAGGAAGAAAAAAAACTATTGATTAAGGCTGTAGTTAGAAAATTCAAGGGCAGATTCTGCGCTATCCCAATAAGCATTATCAGTCTTGGTAGGTGAGAGGTGAGTTGAGATGCATAAATTGGCTTCTTGCTACCTGGACAACAATGGTGATGGGCATGAAAGGCATCGAGTTTGCTCTCCTCCAAAAATCATCGATGCAATAAGATAGCATCCCCTCCTCCATCTACCGAAGGACTTCCAAGTTGACTTAAATGATATTTGGCCTTTTTCCATGTCAGTCCAAAACACTCTTTTGATGCTACTTGGGAGCACATGCATACATGTGAGGCCACTGGGAATTGAGGGCTAAGATCTTTTCACTCACGAACTTCTGCATCGAATCAATGGCCTGGATGCCAACACATGTAATCACCAAGACAGATAGGGCAGAGGGTGTTAATGGAGTTTTGAAGTTTGAACTGGAGTTGAATTATATCCACACACCTGCCCCCCTCCCCCTAAATATTGCCCCCATAACTTGTGGACAACTTAAGAGTACAAGCATGTGAAGGATAAACAGACACAAGCTTTTTTTTTTTTTTCATTTAGTGAGCCGTAGCTGCTTCTAGGACAGAAGTTTAATAATGTGAGAGAACAATTATTTGGTTTGCTTGCTCATTTCTTCGATCCTTTAGCGACCTATGCGGGCCACGGCGGAGAAAATTGCCACCATCCTAAGTTCGAGCCATCAACTCCATAACACTGATTGATAGTTGTCTTCTTTTGAGTGGCATGTCCGAACGAACTAGACAATAGTGCAAAATGACTTGGGCAAATTTGGACTTGAAAGAATTGGGTTCGTACATGTTGGCTTGCAAGCTGACAAAAAGTCCTTGTAGCTTTCTCCTGATGTAACCTCAAAGATTGCATTTTGCTGTCTTATGTGGTGCCTCAAAATCCCAGAATGCAAGATGTGTCGTCTCGACAAAAAGCAAGCATACCCCATGAACCCAACTGGAAAGTGGTGGTGTTCGAAGGAGTGCTGCCGCTGCTGCACAGTCTTCATTGCTCATAATTAGGCCCATAACCAGGAAGCTGCCTGAATTGTTTTGAATGCTACCTTGAACACTAAACAAGACCCGCGTGGCTAAGCTGAATTAACAAATCCATTGATGCACATGCACTAGAAGGGCTCCTTTGCCTTAGTTTAATCACAGCTTTTGACGTTTATACATAACATGAAGCTACCGCAAATGCTTTATCGATGAATTTGATCGAAGCCTCGTGGCGAAGGACCACACAAGCATGAACAAAAGTTACATGCGATACCTGACTGATCAGATTTTCTGCAATTGTCTTGGAGTTTTTTTTTCGATATCATAGGTGAAAAAAATATATTTTATAAACTAGTATAGTTAAAAACATTAAAAAAAACATTTCAAATTTTTTTATTTTAATCAGATTAAAAAAAATAGATAATTATAGTAAACGGATAGAAATTTTTTAAAGAAACAACAATCACGGTATCTTGAAAAATAACCTTTCTCAAGAGTGAAAAAACAATGATGCATGAAAAGGAGCCCATGAAGAAAATTAAAAAAATAAGGATCAATTAGAAAAGATAACACATGAAAAATCAGGATTAAATGATGAAAATTAAAAATAAATAAAATTTTTACATAGAGATCAAGAATAAAAATAAAAAATTAAAAGAATAAAAATCAGAGTTAAAATATCAACAATAAAGAGAATCAACTTATATTTTTCAAGAAAACACAAAGAAAAAAAAAAAAAAAAAAGTTCCACTAATAATAAATCATTTTGCTATCATTGACACATGTCGTATTAACATGAAGAGGACATGATTGCGTATTTAATAACATGAAAAAAGAGAATTTTTAGCCACCTGGACGCACTACAAGTGCCGATCTAAGTGCATGGATGCCTCCCATATAATAGTATATATGTCGCCGTTAGTAAACTTGAAAATAACGGCGAACCAAATTGAAAAAAACCAAAAGATCTTGACTAGGGTTTTTATATTTAAAAGGTGAACTTATAATATAATTATAACTGTATTTAAAATATATATATAAATATCCATATGTGCTAGTTTTAAAAATCTTAATTAAGAGGATAATTAGATTAATTTATTATGCTCTAGAATTAAATATATATATATATATATTTACCTTGATTAATTTTTTAATAACTAATTCACGCATGAAAGTAACAATAAAAAGAAGGTATTTAATTTTACTTGAGATAAGCAACCTCATCATTATATTATTGAGATGAATAGTAAAGTATATCTACCAGCATAAAAAAAAATTCCGCTTTAATTGTTTTGCTACAAGAAATAGCAAAGCTTTTGTCTCTTAGGGCAGCACTTAATTCTAAGCAGTACAATAATTACTGATTCGTCATGAAAGAAATGGTATGTTTGGATGGGAAGAACTCAGCAAAAAACAAACATATCCTCAGAACAGAACAGAACTGCAACAAGGATCCCTCAAAAGGGACACCTTAAACATCACAAAAACACATATAATTTAAAGTGATTTGGTTTATTTACCACGATGAACGAGGAAAAAAGGTGTTCGAGATTCCAAGCAGTGAGCTGTCAATGCATTTGAAAACCGGGGCGGCTTGCCTACGAAAGGGCCATTTAGCAACTGGTGATAGGTGTCAAAGTGGCTTTATGTTGACTCTTCTAGACCCACTAAAGAAATTGAATTGAATCTTCAGTCACCCCCCCCAGCTAGAAATTGACTATGACCCCGATTGGTTGCTAGGTGGTCGTTGTGATTATTAAACTGCATTTTGATCTTGATGTTCTTAAGGTTTTTTTTTATGTTTTTAATATGAAATGGTCAAAAATCATCATAAAAAATATAATTTAATATATTTCCAATTAAAAAACAGTTATATACACATAAATACATTATATTTTCCCATGTCTTTACGAGCACATGAAGAGGTACGCGTTTGTGGTTTAACATTCTGCGTGTCAATTGTATTAATACTTATTTAATAAATAAATGTGGTTAGTGACTGAGTGAATCTTTCTTTGCTGATTTGCACACTCCTGTAATTAAGAGAGCAAATATTAAATTTTATGTTCTAGTTGAGGTTGAAGAATCAGGCATCATTTGAAACCTAGAGACGTTGATTCCCCCCACAAAAAAAAAAAATCCTAACCCATGTTATTAAACTTGCGAGTTGTTTTGTAAAATCCTATGATTTTACAAGTCAACTCGTATATAACATGTAAAATCAAGTTTAAAACTCAAAAATAAGCTAATTCAGTCAAACTCGATTAAACTCGGTCAAATTCAGTTAATTCGATCAACTCAGTTATTTATTACTTGATTGGAATTGTCAATATATAATTAGTTAAAATATTTTATCTATAATTTTATAATTTGAATTTACCATTCAAATTTATATTATATATTTTATGTCATGTAAAAAAAAATATTTTTAACAACTTTATTCCCTAGCTACTCAGATCATATAAATCTCAATGCAATCCACGTCAAATCCAAGACAAGAATTTGATACAAAGAAAACAAGAATTTTAGTTGAAACCGGAGCCCATAACAACCCAGACAAGAAAATAGTCTTAGCCCATTGGCCCGCCATTTCTCTGATGGACCCATGTAATGATCGGCCTCAAAGTTGAAATGAGGCCCGCCATTTCTCTTGTATCAACTTAGTTTTATTTATATTTATAATTATATAATTTTCTTTTGAATTTTTGTTTGTCTTGTTATGTCAGCATGTATTAAATAGTTTCAATATTTTATTTGTTTGGAAATGTCATATTTGTGTATCATCAAGAAATTAAATTACATTTATAAGCAGAAAAGTTATACTAACTCAAAATATAATTCAAAATATAATGATTATATATTGCTTTAACTTGTAATTCACTTTTGATTGGGCATGGTTATAATATAGTGCACATGACACGCACTTCTT
>Ga0325401_1007412_pt1 | contig 10654 bp, 3 predicted proteins | sample PopdelMetagenome_FD_205666 | JGI IMG/M metagenome (GOLD analysis project Ga0325401, IMG submission 205666) | Populus deltoides microbial communities from Bellville, Georgia, United States - Xylem-PdKOR-R2 | ecosystem: Host-associated > Plants > Phyllosphere > Stem > Wood/Secondary xylem | place...
ACATTTGAGTCATTCCCTCGATAACAAGGTAAGAAGAATAAGGTATAAAGACCCATTAAATTCTAAAAAAAAAGAGGTTTTCAATCTTCATTCTTCATGACATATTTATTTTTAGAGTTTCTCTCTAAATATCATTATATTTTCTCTTAAAAAGATACTTAAATAATTGAAAAGTCTCTAAATCTACAAAAAAGGATCTTTTACTGATATTAAACACCAACTCTGGGTCATCACTCAACTATTGCTTTAAATGCAAGCCGTCATTTTTCTTCTTAAAAGTCACCTCATTCAATAAAGATGAGTCATCTGGCCACGAGAATCCTAACAGTACTATGCGGAATAACCAAATCTTATGGGGAAGGTAGAAAAGATTTCATTTACTACTGGTAACCTTTCAAAATCTTTGTGTAATAAATATAAAGACTTGGGGACTATTAATAGATTAACATGTTTTGTTCTTATTTTTATTTTTATTTAGATCCTCATTTAAAGAAACCAGAGACCAGGTGATAACTTAACATCATTGAGCTCAGTTAAGAGTTAAGCCCAAACATATATGAGTCTAGTGAACTATCAAACCAAGCATTCTTGGGCCCGACCAAACGCTGACCCCAAGCATATAAGGATTTCATAAATTGCCAGACTCAGCATCCTTAAACCTGGCTAAGCGTTGAGCTCAAGCTTATAAAGGTCTGGCGAGCTGCCAGACCCAACATCTTTAAACTCAGCCAAGCGTTGAGCCCAAACATATATGGGTCTGGCTAGCTGCTAGACCCAGCATTCTTGAGCTCAGTTAAACGCTGAGCTCACACGCGTGCAAAAATATTTTTTCTTTGATAAAATTAGAGATATTTTTCTCTTTGACGGATTAAATGTTATAAAAAAAAACTTTTGAGTCCTCCCCTCAATAAAAGGGTAAGAACAATGAGTTATAAAGACCTATTAGATCTTTAGAAGAAGATGTTTTCAATTTTCATTCTCTATGAGATATTTATTTTATGATAAATAATACCTTTGTATCAATAAAATACCTCTAACTTCAATTATAATAAACCAAGTTTTTTATTTTATTTTTATCTACATATAATTAAAATATGGAAATATGAGTCATATTGTGTGGAGAAAGTGTGAAGAACAAAGGAATTTAGATATGGCTATCGACATGTCAGTAGTGGTAATCAGGATGATGCCAAGGTCAATAAATTGGAATTCGTTTGTCCATTGATTTTTTCTTCTTCTTCCAATTTATTTAAATAATTATTTTAGTCAAGTTCTTGCTAGTCTTAATTATTTACGGAGATAGATAAATAATTGATAAAGACAGAATTTTTAAGATATAAATTAATATAGTTTGTTTTTAAGATAAATAATTCAAAATACATATTATTAATTTTGATCATGATGACTTTCTTTTATGGAGTCTTAAATAATTTATTTTGATCATGTTGAATTTTTTTTTGAAAGACAAATGATGTAATTACATTCATGTCAAGTCAAGGTCTTCATTACATTACACTATTTTAATTAGATTTAGATATTAATTTTTTTTTTATTTTTTAAAGTTTTTTTAAAATTATTTTTTGTTTTTTTTAAAACATCAAAATGAAATTAAAAATGATGTTGTTATGGTGTTTTTTTTATATGTTAATATTAAAAATAAATAAAATTATTTTAATATATTTTCAATTAAAAAATAATTTCTAATAAATACAAACTTGGTTAATAAGTAAATATACGCTTCACACAAGAGTTACATCGATTTTTTATAACAAAAAAAGAAGAAAAGAAAACATGTCAAATGAATTTCATATAATTATATTATTGGTGTGAATATGATTAAATTTGATTCAATTAAAAAAAAATTAGCCTTAATGTAAAAAAAACTTATCTAAAAATATTTTTATATAGTTTATGTTTATTTTTATGTTTTAAAAACGTTTTAAAAAAATTAATTTTTATTTTATTTTTTTTAAATTAATATTTTTTGATGTTTTCAAATCATTTTAATGTGCTAATATCAAAAATAATTTTTTAAAAAAATAATATTATTTTAATATATTTTTAAATAAAAAATATTTTAAAAAACAACCAGAATACATTTAAAAATAAATAAATAAAAAGCAGTAAAAGGGATAATTAAGAAGTTTCTCTTTCTTTTTAGTTTTCATGATTGAATCTCACACCAAGCCAACGAAAAAAAATCATCATCACCAACCCTTCCAAGTCTCCATATAAATTTTGTCTTGGCGTGTCGGAGTGAGCTAGAAAATATTAAAATCCTAATTTAAATGACTTCGTTTTCAACGACTCGTTCAGAGTGGAATTTCAGAGTTTGGATTATTGACTGAGATTATTACGATGTCTGTCTGTCGGGTGGAAAATATCAACGGAGAGGAGGAGGAGGAGACCTGTAGATTATTGCTCAAAATATTTATTTATTGAGTTTTCATTGTCTTCTTTTTCTAATATTTATGACTTTTCCTCGTCTTCTTGCTTCCTTCATTTTCTAAATTCTGTGCCCTAGTGGGTTGTGACTTGGGATATTTCTCATAAGGTTATGAAGTAGGATTAGTCCATCCATAGTTCCTTTTTAGTTCTTTGCTTGTAGTGGAAAAACTGTCAGGTTTTTTTTTAAGTCCATCGATTAAAAAAAAAAAATTGGTTCTGAGCTGGATGGGAGAAGTCAACTCATCCAGTAGATTCGTGCTCACGCACGTTCTGGGCAGCAATGATTATTTCCAATTCCATTGTTGATAATCTAATATGAATGGATGGTGAGAATCATAGTAAATTAGAGCCATGAAATTGGAGAGGACTCCATCCCTTAAACCTTGTAACCTTAGTCGGTAATTCATTACTTTAAATTTCAGAATTTTTACTTATTAAATATATATTTTAGACTCGGTTTAAGAACTTAATCTTTGATTAAAGGACGGATTTGACACTTTTGATTTAAGTAATCACTATTAAACTAGCTAGGACCCTCATAATCAGATATATTTAAGACTTTTGATGAAATAGTTATTAAACTAGCTAGGACCCTCATAATCGAAAGTAACTTTCCATCCACAGACAAACCAGAGGCAGTATCTGTGTGGTTTACAGCAGATGTGCTGATTTGGAACATCATCCACCAATGTTCTGTTTGTCATTGGAATAATGTCCTTCTGGTGTATGCTTTTGGGGTACCTCTTGTTGCAATTTTCTGTGCTGTAATTAGGAGCAACAGAAAGTGATGGACAGCCAACAAAAGAATGTGACTTTGAAAGATATTCATTCGTTTGCCTGTTACATATATGGCAAAACTCTGTGTTTTTTGGGTATGAAAGGCTTCAAGAAACTTGTTGGTTCTGTTTAATGTTGCTTCAAGACACATCTACAGGAGCCCGAGGAAAGCTACTGTGACATAGAAGATGAATGCATCCTTCAGGTTATGAAAAGAACATGGAAAGGGAAGAGCCATGAGCATGAGCAGCTGCTGGATTAGGGTTTCTTCGATTATAATACAACTGAGCCAGTAGGATGTGGGCATCCCTAGCAGAAGCAACACCAGATAACACATGAGCAACAACAATGTAAAGGCAAAATGTTAACAAATGAAACACGGAGTGGGAATCCTATACTTCTCCCACGTGTTCTCTACTCTAATTCCATATCTTGAAGCGGTTGTCAGCATCACGATTGATCCTCAACTTCAAAGTTGCACGCAATGCGTTTCCTGATTAAAGCTCAAAAGAAACTGTAACCCCACAACTTTGGACTGAGATAACGATTCTCAAAAGGGTTCAAAGCTAACCTTGCCAACTCGACTTGGATTCTCGAACTGAGTTTTGCAAAGACCATCAGTGTTCAAAAAAGAAAGCATCTATCCAATTAACTAAACAGCTAGAGCGAGTTCTCCCTGAATTTACAGAAACTTTACAGCAGGGAAAGAGAACTACAAGATGGTCAGTTGAAATTCATAGTTCAAAAAGTTATTATCCTCTAGTTGGCCAATGCGTGCCCAAGGTTAAAAGTGGATTTCCAGGGGAGGACGAAAAAGCTCACCTTTTTCAGGCAACAAGCTTTCCTTGAAACACCAACCACAAGAAAGAAAAGTAATTTTGTGGACCCCAATCCGTAAATACGTGTGGAAAATCATAAGAGGGTTACGTGTGGAAAATCTTAAGAGGGCAACCCCATTACAGATGTCCGAATTCAAGACGAAATGAAGTTAGTTAACGGATCCTGCTCCAGCAATCACGAACAGACAGATTAGATTCTATTACAATTCTGGAGGTTCATGTGTGATCAAAAACCATATATATACATTGAGAAAGATGAAAAACTGAGAGACAGTAATAACTACGAAAAAAAATTCACAATCTGCAATGCTATCAAAATGATGAATAAATCAGCATTTCGCTCAATGGCAAAACCAGCAGAAATCAAATGGTACAAATCAACAACTAGATAGACAAGATTAATATATCATCAATAGATTAGTCAGAAAAGCCGAACTTCCCCATCACATAAAAACATGGGAAAATGTCATTCTACTCTAATGCAATTCAGGTAGGATAAGCCAAACCAACTAGCAGTGGTCTGTGCATACATACCAAGGACCTCTAGTAACGAGCTACCCCTTGGAAAACTGCATATACCTCTTCTTCATAATGGAGAAACCCAAGTCCCGCAAAAAGGAATATACAGAATTTCCCTTCATACACAGAGAAACTTCCAAGTTCATCCCATCTCCCTAAGAATGACATGGATTCAACCGACAAAGGCGACGCTTGTACCAATGCTACAGCATCACCATCAATTGTCTAATACAGCCCTTTTCAGTGCAGAGGACGACATGCATCCAGAATTTACAAAGATTCGTCATTTTGCAAGAAACTTCACCCACTGTCCCTTACGCAGTTACCGGGCAAGAGATATTTGTACTTCTCAGCATTATTCAACAAAAATTCCGGTAGATGGACTGCTGAATACGAATGAGGGATGGGACCCATCTTCCCAATAATCTCCTTGAATGTGTATTCCTCAGGTAGCATGTCAAACAGATCAGCCCCTTTGCAAATCACATTCTGAATCCTTTTAGGGTTCAGGTAATGAGAGAACCTAACCCGATCATAATGGCTGTAAGCTTTCATCTTAAATACGAATTCACTGATGTGGCGGAAGCAAAAGCTGCAATGCCAGCCCGCATCTGACAAGAGGACATCTGCCTGACGATAGTGCGCATATCTGGTTTTCCCTGTCTTGAACTTGTGAACAGAAGCCCGCCAGCTCTTGTTATCAACATAATATTCAAAAGAGTACAAGTAGTTCTTCAACTGAAGATGAAGAACCGGGGGGGTGTCATCGCACCACCTCAATAGATTAATTGTGTGAGCACTGGGGATCTCATCAACATCGGACATTAATAGCAAATCATCATCTTCAATCCCTGCTATTCTAATAAGCTGGTCCAGTGCTACTCTCTGGTATGCTTCTTCTACAAATGGGTTTTCCCCTTTCCTGAATCTCCCTCCAACTGTCCCATAAGTCAACCGATTCTCTATAAATTTGAATCTGTCCCGATTTCTTGCAAAGAGCAATGGTTTGGGTATACCTGTAAATGTTGAATTTGCTTCAAGAATAACAAACTGTGTTATGTAAGGATATAATTCCTTCCATCGAATCGTGAGAATGTCTACTTCATTACTAAATAATACTGCATCATAGACTCGTCTTGGGGATTCACGAATCCCCCAACCATGAAGCCTGCAAAGATTCTCCATTGATACATTGTCATGATAATAGTGAGGAAGTATCTGGAAGGGCTTTGGAGGAGATTCCCATATAGGTCTCAGGAAATAGGTGATCTTCTGGCCATGCAGATACACACCCAGTATTCCTAATGGAACTAGAACCAACAAGAATATACAGGTCTTGAAATCCAACCCTCGCAAGATACACTTCAGCCTAGACATGCTCAGAGCTGCTCGAGACGACTGCTGCAAATTAAAACAAAACTTTCTAGGTAAAACTAAGATGTCAAGATTTTGCAGAATAAATAGCAACATCTACCCACTATGCCTGTGATAGTAGAACATTATCCACAGCAAGAACACAAAAACAACAACCATAGATTAAAAAAGGCAGTTCAAGCGCAAGAACTTCATTTGAACCTGTGGTTGTTGTTTAACAGATTGCAGGTGCATAGAGAATTAGAACCAGTTCATTGAATTTCAAAAAAACAAAACGAAAAAATAAATTGTCACTGTTACTAAAAGTAACAAAACAGCCAAATATTACCCTCTATGAATCCAAAAGTTACAAAATCTAAAACCTTTTGATTAGAACCCACATCATTGTTTTTCGTATCCATTGCTCAACGTACCTTCACTTCCAATTATACAGGAAAAAAAATGAAGTTAAAAGAAAACCCAAAATCACTAACTCTGATATTCATTCCAACGCATTTTCACCCCAAAGTATAAGAAACCACAAATCTCCGAAAGAGGATTGAAAGGAGAGAAGGGGAATTCCTTTTTTTATAAAGAACAAAAACAAATTCAAAATCTTAAAATCAACAATTCAAATATCAAAAAGAAAGCAGCCAACTTCAAAAGTTTAAGAGTCATAAATGATTACAAATTTAGCGTATATCTAAAAACAACAAGACATCCATTACTCCAATTGAAAAAAAAATCAAAACTTTAATGGAAGAATAAGAAGAATAAATTACCTGGCCACAAACATCCTCACATATATCATCAGTCTTCTTGGAACTATAATACCCAACAGACATGATTAATCGATCGATCGATCAATCAATCAAAATCCCAACAGTTAACAAAATAAATGTTCGATTAAAAACCTCTCTGTCTCTCTGTCTCTCTCTCTCTCTCTCTCTCTCTCTCTCAAAGTTACAAACTTTGAGGGAGATCTTTTAAAACCAAGATCAAACTAAGCCTCTCCTTCCTTCCTGATACACAAACTAGTGGCCAAAATTTGCCCAGGAAAATATCTCCCCGAGCAATCCCGTAAAATCCCACAACCTTAAATCTCTCTCTCTCTCTCTCTCTCCAACAGAGCAACAAACAGAGAGCCTTGCAGTGACAATTATAGCCGTTTGGTGGTTTTTATTTTGCTCTGTTTATTTATTTATTTTTTCCTTTTTTTTTGGTCTCTCTCTTTACAGCAGATAAATAATAATAAGAATTAACAAAAATCCCTCCCCCTCTCCCTCTCCCTCTCCCTATCCCTATCCCTATCCCTAGTCCCTCCTCTCATATATACATTTTTTTTCCTTCATCTGACGGTTGATATTTTTTTTGATCTTGAGGTTATTATATTGTGTTTTTAAGGAGGATTTGAAGTGACCTTGGCCTTTAAAAAACCTGTCTGTTGTTACCATATATGACAAGGAGGAGGAGGAGGAGGTTTTTACTTTTTACCCCCCCCCCTTTATTTACTGCTGTCATTAACGAACTAATAAGGATAATAACAATAATAATCTTTGTTTTTCCCCTATGTTCGCCAATTTCCCCCTTTTGTTTCTTTTTCATTAATTTCCCCTATGATCATGCCAATTGATAATGGCCTCCATCAAATTTTATATCATTAAATGTCTGTTTGGACAGTGATTCAACCGGAGTTTTTAAAACTTTTAATTTTTTTTATTTTAAATTAATTTTTTATATTTTTTATCGTTTTAATGTGCTGATTTCAAAAATAAATTAAAAAATATATAATTTTGATATATTTTTGAACAAAAACACTTTAAAAATTAACTATTATTATTTTTCCAGACGCCCTCTAAATGTGTGTTTAGTAATGAAAAGTGTTTTTACAAAAGCACATTCAAATAAAAAAAAATCAAATCTTATGCATTTAAAGTTATATATATATATATATATATATATATATATATATATATATGTTTTGACGTGTATAAATCAAAATCATTCAAAAATATATGAAAGAATTTAAATTTATTTATTTTTAACTCAAATATACTCTTAAATGCAGGAGAAATAGTCTTCTTGCTATACAAATGTAGGGTGACTTGACTTCATTAAACCTATTTATGAAATCAATGCAATTGACTTGACTTGGGAGACAATATTATGCAGAGATTAAATCATATTGACTCATAAATCACCACTTGGTGCCCACTATATTATGTTTCTCTGCCCGGCTGCGGTGATTGAGTAGGGGGGAAATTGAAGAAAATGAACTTTTGGGGGAGAAAATCGGCTTTTCCTGAAAAAAACAGGTGGTGAAATCAAGTTGGTCCAAAAGAAAGGGTTAGAAAATGATTTAAGGATTATAGACAGAAGGGTAGAAATGGTAAGCTACTTAATGTAGGGAGGAATTGGAGGCACGCGTCGAATGACGCGGTCAAGACTCAAGACAGCCGTTATTTAGGTGCTTCTGCGGCTCCGCTGTCGATTAATTGACTAATTAATGCCAGAATCTGTGTCTTTCTAAATTCAAATATTTATTATTATTATTATTAATTTATTATTATTAATATTATGTGGGGGTTTAGGATTGAAATGGGAAGGAAAAATCTTTTCCTCGTTACGGGGAAAAGGGGATTGCCTTTCTCTGGTTTGTGATCAGTTTGGATTATTATTGTTCTAAAAAGACAAGTCCTCTCTAATGGAAAAGTTAAGTACCATTCCTACTCTTTATAATTTTTCTTTAATTTTCATAAATAATTCTGGAATTGTTTTTTCAACCACTGTGATATTTTATTGATTCATAATTTTATAGATATTTATTTTAAATAAAAAAATTATTGAACCCAATTAAATCAACTCGCGTCACTTATTTGGCTACTTAACTTTGGTCAGGTAAGAATCGAGCTCCATAAATTTTTTATTGTTTAAATAAAATTTTATTTATTTAATTAGATACATGGATGAATTTTTTGAATTTTATTTACGAGTTTTTTATATACAGAAACACATTATAAAAATCTTTACATACACTATTTTTTTTTAAAAAAATATTATTAAATCCGCTGGGAGTCAAATATCCATAAGCATTTGTTAATTAGTGTTGGAAATACATCTTTCAGGAAGCAAGGGCAGGCATTATTCTGGGATCATAGTATGTGGAGATCAAAATTAAGATGCAATATTCTCCTCTCCTCCTCTTATCCTCAAGTAGCCATGCCATGTGCCTCGTAGAATATGCTCTCCCTAATTTCTTTAAAATATAGTCACGTTCACCCTGACAGTTCAGTCCATATCCATATATATATATATATATATATAGCCTAAATTTCACATAATATATGGACTATTATTATTTTATATACATGGGAAATTTCTATGCTTATCAAGTAGGAGACCAATCAACAATACAGAAGAGGAGGAGGAGGACTGGGTCAAAATGATTTTACCATAACTAATTATTCATTGCAGTGGATTAATTATTCATAATAAATTATAATTACAATTAACGAGTTGTTTTCATTGTTTTTTTTATATAAAAAAAAATCATTGCTTCTTTTAGCAGTAATTAAATCAATGTTTAGAATTCTTACTATTAATTTAGTTACACAAAAAATACTTTATCTTCAGTTACTTTATCTTCAATTCATCACTGCTAACTCAATGTTTAAATCAATGTCGACTAATCACACGAGTACTGAAATTAACAACCATGTAATATTTCAGTGGCTATCATATTTGTAATTCTTACATTATTTAGGATAGAAAAGATAAATATAATAGGGAAAAAAAGTGTTTAAAAATATAAAAATTCAATTCAAAACTATTCTAAAAAAATAGCTAAATACTAATTTATTTATTTATTTATTTATCCATTCCCTGTTCCTAGTATTCTCTTGTAGCCACCATAAGATGGCAGTTGTTTTGTCTCCAGTGGTAGAAGAGATAGCCTAGGGTTTTTCAGCTAATGCCTCGAGGAATACGTTTTTCAGCCAAGTTATTTTGATCTGAATTGTTACTGTCATGCTTCCAGCTTTTGCGTACAAGAGATAAATATGATGAGGGGCCTCCATGTCAAACATGACAACTAGTTGCGAAAAGAATTTGGCAGCACGTGTTGGAAGAAACAAGAGCTTACGACAGTATCATTCATTCATTCATTCATTTATTAGAACTGGGTTAGTTTAGTAGAATACTTACGGTTATTTTTTAAATAATTTTTTATGTTAAAATACATGTTAATAATATTTTTTTATATTTTAAAAATTATTTTTGATATCAGCATATCAAAACGATCCAAAACATATTAAATTTTAGCCAAAAAAATTTGAATTTTTTAAAAACGCGGTTTGCACCGCTTTTCCAAACGTATTTTTAGTAGCATCGTACAACCAAAAAAAAAATCAGAATTTGAAGAAATACCATCGTTTTTTAATTTGAATTTTTTTGGATTGAATTAATTTTTCGATGTTTTAAATTGTTTTGATGTGCTAATATCAAAAATAATTTTAAAAAATAAAAACAAATTATTGCAATGCATTTCTGAATACTTTGAAAAACATTAACCGCTACCTTAATAGCAAACGAGTTCTTAGATTTAGGGTGTTTAAGAGTGTGGTTGCTTTTAAAAGTGTTTTTTACTCAGAAATGTATCAAAATAATATTTTTTATTTTATTTGCTAAAATTCATTTCTGCATTAATACATCAAAACAAC
>Ga0325401_1007413_pt1 | contig 10653 bp, 5 predicted proteins | sample PopdelMetagenome_FD_205666 | JGI IMG/M metagenome (GOLD analysis project Ga0325401, IMG submission 205666) | Populus deltoides microbial communities from Bellville, Georgia, United States - Xylem-PdKOR-R2 | ecosystem: Host-associated > Plants > Phyllosphere > Stem > Wood/Secondary xylem | place...
TCTCGGTTGAAGATAGGACACTGTATGCTGTTGTTACTGTTGGAACGGTGGCTGCCATGGCTGGGGAGTTGCTGATTCTCTACACTACCAGAAGAAGTTTTCTTGCTTTGAAATAGAAAGAGAGATGTGAGGGGTCATGGTGTTTTTTGGTGGAGAGCAAGATTCAGGGGTGTTGTTTCTGGTTTTGAGAGAGTTTAGGTTTTCAGTGTACGTAGTGTGGCTTATCTATTTATACTACCCTCATTCTTTCTATATTTTCTAGACTACTCTAGAAATTTCTCTAGCTTTCTAGACTACTTAAGGATGTTCTCTTTTCTTCTAGAAATTTCTAGAGTATTTCCCTATCTTTCAAAAAAAAATTAAAGAGTCATTTTACTACGTCAATTTTATTTTTATTTCTTTTCCTTTTGTAGTTTTCGTTAGTGTATATTTTTTTAACTAGATCAGTCCTTTTAAAAAAAATTCATTTTAATCACTAAAAAATTATTTGATTAATTTTACTTTTTTTTTTATCATTTTGTTTTGTATTCGCTTTAAAAAAAATATTAATGCCAAAGCTACAAGTGAACTGGCTTAAAGATTATGAATTGAACAAAAATTAATTGTCAAATCACATCAAAACATATTTTATTTGAATTTTGATATTTTTTGTATTTTTTAATTTTTGAAAAAAATCAAAAAATAGAGTAAAAATAAATTATTACAATTTCCCCGAATCATTATAAGATGAGTATATAAATTATAGTAAATTATTGGTTATTAAACAAATATTCACCAATGAGTTAGATTATGATATGAGTGAGGTTAGATATGACAAGATAGTCGAATAAGAAAAAACAATTTGCTTGAAAGCAAATTTGTAATGAAACTCTTTGGTCTAGAATATTATAAAATTGGCAAGTGTCCAAAATTTTACATGTTTTACTATAGTGAAAATGCAGATTTTATAAAGTGTAGAATTTGTGGTCATACTAGGTATAAATCCAGAACTGGTAGGGAAAGGATTTTTGTCATATATAGAAAACTGAGATACTTTCCAATCACTATTTGGCTGCAAAGGTTATACATATTTTCAAAGACTGTTGAACATATGACATGACATCATTCACATGATGCGGCAGATTGAGTTATGACGCACTCTTCCAATGGTAAAACTTGGAAGTAATTTAATAGGGTGCATTCTTAGTTTTTAATAGAACCATATAATGTATGTCTTGGGTTATGTTTAGATGGATTCAATCCATTTGGATCATTTGTTGCGCCCTATTCTTGTTGGTCAATGAAACTCACGATTTACAACTTGTCATTGAGGTCGGAGTTCATGTTCTTATCTACAGTCATGCTTGGTCCTAATAGTCTAGGTAGGAATATAAATGTTTATCTTCAACCGTTGATTGATGAGTTGAATCAATTGTGGTCATATATGGGACCTTGACGTATAATGTCTCAAGAAAACAAATTTTTTAGATGAAGGCAGCTTTGATGTAAACTATTAAAGATTTTCTTGTGTATGAGATGGTTTTTAATTGGAGCACGCATGAAAAATTAGTTTGTCCATATTGCATAAAAAAATAACAAGGCCTTCACCTTAACAAATGGTGGTAAATCGTCTTTTTTTTATTGCCATCGGAAGTTCTTGTCAACCAATCATGAGTACATAAAGAAAAAAGAGAACTTTTTTGTAGGTAGAGTTGAAAGGAGTGTTGTACCATTGGTACCATCGAGTGAAGAATTGTATGACGTGGTTTCATAGTATAAGGGCATTATGTTTGGTTTTCAATCTGATAAACAAAAGTTTTATGGTTTTGGTATGACCCACAATTGGGCAAAGTAAAGTATTTTTTAGGAGTTTCTTTATTAGAAGACTAATCTTCTTTGGTATAATTTGGATGTCATACATATTAAAAGAACATGTTTGAAAATATTTTTAACATAATGATGGATGTTAAAAGAAAGACAAAGGACACCATGAAGACTAGAAACTAGAATGGATATACATTCATTTTGTCATTATAAGAATATGAAATTAGTTTATGATGGGTCACAAGTCACAAATCCCAAAGTCAACTTCGGTTTAGATAATAATACACAATTACATGTCTACCAATGACTTAAGAGTATGCGTTTTCTTAATGAATAAGCTTTGAACACATCTAGAATGGTGAATTTGAAGGATTGTAGATTTTATGGAATGAAGATTCATGATTACCATTTATTTATGCAAACACTCATTCCACTTGCTTACATGGATTTATTGTCAAAAGGGACATAAGATGCACTCATGGAGATTAATCACTTTTTTAGAGATATATACTCGAACAAATTGCATACCCAATATATGGAGAAGCTTAAAACTAATATCATTCAGACAATTTACAAACTTAAAATAATATTATCTTCATCCTTCTTCAACTCAGTAAAGCATCTACTCATATATTTACTATTTAAGGAAAGTGTTAATGGAAATGAACAAATTGATAATACATCCAGTATAGATGGATATATTCATTCAAGAGATTAGGGATTACATGTGCATCCTAAGTAAATTTTTATTGTTATTTAAAAAAAATTAAAACATTCATTTATTCAATCTCTATTTAATTCCATATAGATATTTGTTCAACCTTAAGAAAAAAATTTAAAAACAAAGCGCATGTTGAAGCTTCGATATGTGACATTTATATTGTTGAAGAGATTCTAATATTTATCTCGTATTATTTTGAGTCTCACTTGAGAACAATAATCAACCACGTTTAAAAAAAATGATGACGGTGGGGAAGTGCTTTCAAGTGGAAATTTGTCAATATTTTTTCATCCTCGAAGACTTTTGTCAAAAAATACAGTAATGTTAAGATACTTGATAGATATCAAATTCAAACATGTACATAGTTATATTTTATTTGAGTGCAATGAATTGAGACCTTTTATTCAGTAAGCATAATAATAACATGTTGCTATTTAAAAAAAAATTATTTTATACTCTCATATAAGCTGATAGATTGAATAATTTCTTGTAGCTAACATCGTAAATTTTTATTATCCTAGAATTCACATTTGACTGAATCTCAAATTCTACAATTATAAGATGAATAATTTTTCATGTAATTTAAAACACATGTAAGTAGTACTTGATAATTTTTAACTTTCATAATACTTAATTTTATTACATCTTTTTTATAACTGTTAATGGATGTAATTATATACTAGGTTTATCAAATAGGAGGCAATGCTACTAGTAGTTTGAATTTACTATGTTTGGATCCTGAAAGAAATGCCAAATGTTATAACATGTATTTTATCAATGGATTTATTTTTCATACTGAAAAATATGATCAAGGTAGAAAGAGTTGTAATATTGGAGTTTGTGTCAAGGGATCAACTTCTGATGAGTTTGAAAGGAAGTTAGAATAGGTGATTAAATTGCAATATCATAGGACTAACAGAGAAATTAGAGTAAATCCCCACCATAGTTTGGTTGACATTAATACAAGGGCTAGATTTTGCAATGTCGGCGATGTCTTCATTTTAGCCAAGCAATGTAAATGAGTTTATTATACATACAATTTTTTCTTTAAAAATGATCATTCTATAGTTGATTCATTATCTGTTATGAAAACCAAACCTAAGGTTCATGTCTAAGTTTTTCAGGATGGTAACAATAAAGTAAATACGGGAGACGATATCTTTCAACATTATGAATTAATTGATCCACATCGAGTTACTATGTCTACCATCTTAAAATAAAGAAATACAAAACGAATATTTTTATTGTTGTTGATATTGAGGAGTTAAATGATATATTAACAACTAATAAACATACAGAAGTCGATGAAGATGATGAGATAAACAAGCTTCAATTCAATGAATAAAATTACGATGTTCATGACGATGATGAAATTAAAGAAGAAGAAGAAGAAGAGGAAGAAGAAGAAGAAGAAGAATCTGGTTAAAAATATTTCAAACTAATTTGTATTTGTAAAACATCAATGGGTAATGAAATTGACTTTAATGTATTTTTTTCATATGTTGTTGTTTTACAATGAACTATTGTTAACAGAATTAGAATGTTTATTGTTAGTGATTTTATTATTACGTTATTAAACATAATTGGTGTTATTATATTGTTATTTTACTATATTAATATGTTGGATAGATAAGAAATACAAAAACACTAGGAGAAAAAAATCTTTTATATCGATAGAAATATCGACGGACTGTTATATACTGATGGAATTACCGATGAACTAAATCCATTAGAGAGTTCTAGAGAGTTGGAAAAAAAATACATGACTTTGCCACTAAAAAATGAGTCAGTAAAGGAATTACTGATGGGACGAAATGTCATCTGAAAATTTGTTTAGGGGGGTTTGGAAAACTTTGAGGGGTTTTCAAGAAATTTCAATGTAAATTACTGTCAGAATTACCAATAGACTATAAAAATATATTTAATATTCAATTATTCTTTGATAATTTCATCGGTGAAAAACCCCATAAATAAAATATCAAAATCTTTAATTCTAGGAGAAAAAAACCCCTTCTCTCTCCTCCTCCTTCCTCTCCCTTTATCCTCTTCTTTCCTTTTTGTCTATAATTTTCCTCTTCTTTACCTCTCATGTCCTCTCTTCTCTACCTCTACTCTCCAATAAATCTTTCCCTTTTCATCCTCCTACTTCTTCGTTTTCTTTATTGATAGATCTATGTTTATTTTTTAATTAATTTTTTTGGTCAATTTCTTCAATGAGTTAAAGTTTTGAGATACTCATAGCAGCTTATGATTAACACCCGCCGACATTGTTTTGAGGTACTTGTTCCAAAAATTTCTAGTCATCCCAAATAACATTGAACATTGATTCATCACCTCATTTTCTATGTTGAAGTTTATGTCTTTCATTTCGATAAAGTTTGAAACTTTATCGATTTTTGTCAATGATTTTATTAGTTTTCGTTGTTAAAATAAGAATGGAACTTAGTATGGTTATTGGGTTACATTTTCTTGAGGTGGTTTTGCTCTTATAACTTTGTTGTTTTTGTATTTTTTTATGGTCTTGTTAATTTTTGCACTGATTCATGATAAAGCTATATTATATTGGGATAGTAATTAGATAGTGCTTTCATGTTCTATATTTATCGGTTGTTAGGTATTAGTTACCAGCTATATTGGCTTATCAAGCACTAATTAACTACTAGCTACCTTGACCAAAAAAAAAATGAATTGGATCGTTGGAGTAAAAAAATTAATCAGTTATCTAGTATATAAACGTTATTTCTAAATTGCTTGATTTTTTTTGGAATCTCATCACTTACATAACAGTTCCACAAATAAAATCAAATATTAAAAATTATATAATAAAAAATTTATAGCTATACAATTAAAATAGCTTCTCCAAAAACTCTTTATTCGGCCAAATAAAATGATAGAGAAGATTAGCATAGCATTGCGCAAGGATGACATGAACAAACCGAGAAATGGTCCAAGAAAGGGCTCATTATTGAGATTTTGATATGTTTAAGGAAGTTGGTTAAAGTTGCTTGAATATAAAATCGATCGGGGTAAATAATAATTAATTAATTAATTAATTAACACAAAGGAGGGTTTCATTCAACATGAACAAGAAGGCAGGAAGCAAATATTAATTAATTGTTGATGGTGGAGTACTATACATAAAGATATATATATCAAAAAGTCAAATGTGTTATTTAATATATATATATATATATATATATATATATATATATATATATATATATATCTATCTTCTTGACTCCTAATCCCATGACCTTGACCATTTGACCTTATCTGTATGTATACTATAGCCAATGAGTGATTGACAAGTGGAAACAAAATCTGGGGAGCCGAAAAGATAACTAAAAAAGGTTCAATGGCCTTTGGTACGGGGCAATATTTAGAATTGGAGGATAGGAAGAACTTGACAGTGTTCAGTAACATGAAATGGGTGTTTTTTTTTTTTTTAATATTTAGTTGTTTTTTTCTATTTTTCATTTCAATATGTTCATTTGTTGAAAATGAAAAAAAAAATTAAAAAGTAAAAACACTTGAAGATTATATATAGTTGTTTTTCATTAAAAAAAAAGTCAAAACCATAATTTATACTAATCATCTATTTTTGTATTTGTGATAAACTAATTGTAAGATATTTATTTTATTTTATTTAAATTAAAAATTATCATGAAAATTTATACTGTTAACTTAAAAAAATATATTAGATTTATAATAAGAATTAATAGTATATTATTTTTGAAATATGTTAGATTTAAAAAATATATTAGATTTATCTTTGAAATTGTGTAATACTGGATTTTTTCAAATAAATAGTATATTGACCAACAAAGTTTCTGCAAACATGCTACAATTTTATTTTTTTTGAGAGATTTAAAAATTGTATGTAACTATCGAGAAATTTTCCTTAGCCGCTTTAATTATATGTTTGAAAACTTTAATTTCATTAAAAATCATTGTGTTTCTATTTTAAATTATTAATGCAATTAAACCAAAAGCAAACTAGATTAAAATCTTAATTTTTTTATACAAAAAAATCATATATATTTTCCATGCTCAACGAACGTAATGCTTTTGTAATAAATCAAGCTAAAAACACATATAATTTTATAGAAATTACCATTTCCATGCATCCAAACAAGATTTCTCCAAGAAATATCGGGTATCAAAGAATAGTCAAATTAATGAACTCTTTTGCCATACTTTACTATAGTAATTGTTAGAGAATAATATAAATCATATCCTGAGATCTTATTTAAAAACTTAAGTTATTGGGTTGAGATAGTTCTTTGACATGGTATCAGAGTTTCGATGACCAAGCGGTCACGAGTTCGAATTTCACTATTTTTATTTATTTGATAAAAATTAAGCACAGTGTAATGTGAGTCTATGTAAGTTTTAAATTCAAAGAGCTTTTATTTGAGGGGTATGTTAGAGAATAATATAAATCATATTCTGAAATCTCACCTAACAGCTTAAGTTTTTGAATTGAAATGATTTTTCACATCAATTTGATTAATTTTCTAGCTAGACCTGCGTGATTTCAAGGATGATTTCAAAAAAAATATGACATTAAATCGGCGTTTCACACAACTAACTCAGAAAATTAAGGTAAGGCCGTGAAATTAAACAAACGGCCGGGAAGGAAATTAAAACGTATGGCTGATCATTCACGTTACATATACACAACAAGGAACCTCCTTAATTAATGTTTGACCCAGAAAACATTGTATGTGAACACGGGAGGTACATTTGAATATGCTTTGTATCCTTAATTAATATGGGGTTTTAGAGAAGACAATGGCGATATTTGAAGTCGGCAAGAAAAAAGACAGGACTTCTAGCAAGCTTAGAGGCTATATATGTATGTGTGTGTGTGAAGCCAATATTGACTTCACTCCGTTTTCACTCAATCCTTTGGAGCTATAGGAACTAGTTGGCCTCTGACCTCCAGGTCGGACAGAGAAGGAAAATGTAGAGGGTTAAAAAAACATAAAAAAGAATAAATTAAAAGAAGAAGAAGAACACTAACGGATAATTATAAACCGGTTATGATATCTATTTTGTATTTTTTTAAAAACATGATAAAATATTTTTATTTTTTATAGAAAATATACATGAAAAACTTTTAGAATTTGACATATACACAAAGATAGAATTTTTTTTTTTTGTTTTTTGGAAAGAGGAAATTAATTTTTTTTTCATTTAAAATTTTTTTTTGAAGAAAACTGAATATTTTTAATATCAAGTCTGTATCCTGTATCTTACAATGTAAGTCTACAACTTGAATCATTTAAAGTATAATTAAATCGTTTCACTTAATTAAGTACTTTCATTTAATTAAAACTTTTAATTTGACCAAAATTAATTCTTAAACATAATTAAACTTTTAAATTGACCATTGATTAAATCAAATTGGCATATTAAAAATCTAATTATGTCACTAGACTTAATCTTTATGCAGATTCCTCCGGTAACATTTAATTTGACCTGGAATTCGCATTATTTCTCCAATTTTTGTTACAATGGAGTATGATTATGCTCCTAATTCCATCTAAAATTACAGGTTGATTTTTTTATATATTTGAAATCCTCCTCAGCCTGCTTTTGCCAAATTGTTAGTCTTCTTGTTATTATTTTTTATTTTTTATTTTTCTATATGGAAAGAAAAAAATAAATTTTGGGGGAATAATTCAAAAATGGGTTATAACAATAAGAACAAAGAAAAAAAAAACCTTGGTTAATGTATGAAGGGTGTAAAATATATCTGAATTAAAAATAGAGACGGCAAAATATAATATTCAAATTATTAAATATAAATAAAAAATCATTTGAAGTTTTTGAATTGAGATGTTGTTTTCAAAATAATATAAGAGCCTTTAATTTTTAATTAAGGATGGGATATCATGAATTTAAATCATATCATTCCTACTCTAATCATAACTAAAATATGAGTCTATCTGAACGTTAAAACGAAGATGCAAGATATAATTAATATTTTTTAAACATATTTATATTTATAAATTCATGTGTAGTTTAAGCTCTTGTGGTGAACAAGATGCAAGATATAATATTCTTACACGTATTTATGATATTTTTTAATTTTTCATGATATTAATTTAATAGGGAATAAGGAGTCAAGAGGAGACCCCTTTAGAATACTTGGATATATATATATATATTAAATAACACATGATATTTTGTTTTTTATTTATATTTATATATAATACGTTCACCATCAACAACTAAATAAAATTTGCTTTCTGCCTTCTTGTACATGTTGAATGACACCCTCCTTTGTGATAATTAATTAATTATAACACACACATTATAATATTTCAATATTGCTATTTTATTTTTTATTAAAAGATAAATAGTACGTAGTCAGATGAAGAATATCCATATAATAAATACTTAAAATTTAATAAATAAGATATTTATAAGTAATAAATATGATATAAATATATAAAAATTCAACTCCTAGATACTCATTGTATTCAACAAACCCCTTTAGAATATTTGGATATATATATATATATATATATATATATATATATATATATATAAGATAAAGACTTTTATTTATATATCTTTATATATTGTCCACCGTCAACAATTAATTAGAATTTGCTTGCTGCGCCTGTTTGTTCATGTTGAATGACACCCTTCTTTGTATTAATTAATTGTTATTAATTTGCCCCGATCGATTTTATATTCAAGAAGCAACCTTAATTAATTAACAGAACTTCCTTAAACATCTCAATAATTACCTTAATTAACAGAACTTCCTTAAACACATCAACATCTCAATAATTACCTTCTTTGTATTAATTAATTGTCATCCTTGCGCAGAGCTGAGCTAATCTTCTTTGTGTTGTTTTATTTGGCTCTTATACGAGCTGTTTTAGCTATATGGTTATGCCTTTTTTATTATAAAGTTTTTTTTTTTTAGGGACGTTATTATATAAGTGATGAAATTCTCAAATTATATAGAAATGATGTCACTGTTGAAATTCTATATATAAAAAAAAAAAGTCTTTCCAATAGCAATCAAAGGACTACAATAATTAATATGAAAATAAGATGAAATAATCTAATATTATTTATAATCTTCAATGAATATTAATTAATATTAATGATTTGTATGATGATAGATTTGATGGCACACTATAAGAAATTTGTTTTAATTACAATGGATGAAAGATATGTCAGCCATATGTAATAATGAAATCATTCGAAGTCCTATTAATTATATTTCTCCAATCATCTTCATGGTATGGAGATATTTTGTTTTTATATTTTAAAAGTATTTTTAAAAAAAATTAATTTTTTAACTTTTTATTTTAAATTAATTTTTTTATATTTTTATATCATTCTAATATATTAATATCAAAAATAATTTTTTAAAAATAAAAAATATATATAATTTTAATATATTTTCAAATAAAAAATATTTTAATATTATAATTATAAAAATCTTAAGAGACCCATGATGATGTTTGCTACCTAAACTACACAACTAGTACAAGCTGCCAAAAACCTAATGATTAGTTTAGCTACCTTGTTGGATTATAGTTTTATCCTCGTAGTTCATGCCTATCGTCTCTTGAAGTTGTAATAAGAATAACTTTTAAAATGATTTTTTTATTTAAAAATATATTAAATATTATTTTTTAACTTTTTAAAATTTATTTTTAATCTTAATAATTTAAACAATGCAAAACCATAAAAATAAAAATAAAAACTAAATAATTGTCAAAATCTATCATCGATGAAAATAGCAACTTCTAACAATGTCAAAAAAATAAAAAGGTAAATTATAAAGGGTATAGTCTAACTAGTTATGTTTTGAGTTTGTTTCTTAGAGGTTATCAATTTGAGTTTTATAAATCTCAGAATCACTGAAGATTTATATGATCATTAACTTCAGGAGCCGTAAAATTAGTCGAGATATATACAAACTAACCCAGATATTTATATTAATAAAACAATAAAATAAATAAAAGATAGTCAGGAATCAAGCCCAATAAATTCAAGCAAAAAGTCATGAAACATAAATTGAAAACCGGCACTCCAATCATTTAAAATCCGCGTCTGCTTCCCTTCTACTTTTTGAGTCAAATAGAAACAAGACC
>Ga0325401_1007415_pt1 | contig 10652 bp, 7 predicted proteins | sample PopdelMetagenome_FD_205666 | JGI IMG/M metagenome (GOLD analysis project Ga0325401, IMG submission 205666) | Populus deltoides microbial communities from Bellville, Georgia, United States - Xylem-PdKOR-R2 | ecosystem: Host-associated > Plants > Phyllosphere > Stem > Wood/Secondary xylem | place...
ATGCTCAAATTGAATACAGGAATGCCAAGTTACTGAAAATGACTGATTCATCAATGCTCAAATGTTTTATGTGACCAATTAATGTTATAGTATCATAATGGTCTTATAACGAGAAGCATATTCAGATTCTTGTAAGGATGTGTTGGTCCTTTAAAGTGCCTCCAAAACTGGATCTTTTTTGAAGATGCGATGAGGTAAAATTAGTATTTTTCTTTTGTAAAGAGAGAAGAAGGCTATTTATCTTTAGATTTTTGTTAAGCAGAGATTTTTGTGTTTGGCTCTCACCCGATGGGGTCCAGCTGCATGGAAAATTCTCTGGGTTAACTAATCAGAATTACTGCATTTGGATGCACTTTAAGGTAGTCTTTTAAGTCAAGGGTATGCCATAAAAAAATGTATGAATGATAAATAATTATAAAACTATGCATGATAAATCAATATAAAACTATGCTTTTTGTTGATTTCTTGATTGGATTTTTTCTATAGGCAAAAAGGATAAAAAACCTTAGGAGCACCAACACGGTGCAATCCATAATCTATACTGAAAGGGCATCACACAAGTACTTTTTGCATGACAAAGGTGTATGTTATAGATGTTATAGTCCAGCTTTAAATAACAGAAAGATAGCTACACTACTTAAAGGCTTCTTATTATAATTAAACGTATTAAGATACTTTTCCCCATATCTATACACAAGCATTCTGAAGTCCATACCTGTCCTTGAGCTAATGCCTAGCAGATTGCCACTGCTGAGAATGAATGCTGTCACAGTTTTCTAGTCTAAGCAGAATGCCACAGTGATACAGCGATTCTGTTGCTCTCTTACGGAGATTTTACCTCCTGGCTAAGGTTTGTCTTTTTTGGACATTATCAACGGCCATGATTCTCCACAATACTGTTTTCCAAGGAAAAAAAGTAAGTGGAGGTCAACTTTCTTTCTAATAGCTTTCGAAAGAAAGCTGGTCTCCCATGCATAGTTAGCAGGGTCTCACATGTTTTTGATTGGATTGAGTTATTCATGATGTAGCTTGAGTAAAATCTTGAATACTTTTTAGATGCTATTCATTACAATAGATGATTCATAGGAAGGTATATCAGAGTTTAATTCGAAACACGCACGCACAGATATATATATATATATATAGATGAGGTCTGCAACATGTAAATGATTATTTTTCTCTTTTGCTAATATTGATCCATATGTTTATGCTATTGGGATCTCATTTGTTTGCTTCTTTTTCATCTTTCGCTATAGGTTTGGGGCTGATGTCATGGATGTCATTGCTTCTTGGACAAAAGGCCTGTGCTTTGAAATTTCTCAAGGTTGCATTCCTAATCATGTTGATGATATCAAGTCTGAAACTGTTGAAGAGAGTGATAAATATCTGTCCAGCTGGAGTGTACTTGACATCGGGACTGGCAATGGTTTACTCCTTCATGAACTTGCTAAGCAGGGGTACACTTTGAGATTTTGCTAGTTTTGGTATTATATACTATATCACCCAAATAATTTAAAATGGCCTTACAAAAGCAATAAATTTGACTTAACTGAATCACCTTTTCCTTTTTTGTATGAAGACATGAGACATATGTCCTGCAAAATATTAATTTAGGATTTGGAAAGTTATTTTATTACGTAAAATATTGATGAAGTTATTGCTAGCGGTGCCTTCGCCAGAGATGGTTAAGGTGGCTAATGCAAAGGGACCTTGGTATTCATACATGGATCCACCAGTGAAGAGCAAGCACATATACAGTCTTGACAAAAAAATAATTTTGTTTACATGCTTTCTGTCATTTTGACTAGAACATGCACACACATTTGTGTTCTTGCTGGGACTTTAACTTTGATTGAAAGTTTAATCTTTTGGTATCTCAATTACTGAAGGCCACGTGGGAGAGCAACTTCCATGGACCTTTGTTATGCAAGAAAGTAAATATTCACATTTTTGTTTTGGAAAAGAGATGTTATAGAGAAGGAAAGAAGCAAATTTGATCAAAATCTCATTTAATACATTTTGGTTCTTGAATATCTGTGTTCAGTCTATCTCTATGTGCATGTTGTGACACATACAAAACTCAGTGGGTGCAATTCCAATTTAAAATAAGATTAGTTTCACTGTTGTTTTCAGAAATATGGAATTGATAATTCAGCAAAATTTGCCCACATTGTGCAGAGCCTGATTTAATGCTGTTGCAAAACTGTTGAAATTTTTTAGTCGAGCTAAAATTTTGCTCTTAATTATTATATTTTGCTAGAATAATGAAGGGGCTCTTGTGTTTACCAGGTTTTCTGATTTAACTGGAGTTGATTACAGTGAAGGGGCCATTAACCTGGCGCGTAGGCTTGCTGATCGTGATGGGTTTTCTAATATCAATCTTCTGGTGTGTTATAACTATGATATTACTATGAAATTATAACTTATTGTGTTTGTAGTCTAGGGAAAATTTGGTTTATGCATTACAATTCATTATTCTCTTTCCTTTTGACTTACAAGTGCACTAGGCTCATAAACAAGCATGTGATTGTCTTCTCCATGAAATGATCATTTTTGTCATCTTTTGGCAAGATGTTGATATTGGATAGTTTCATCTTATTGTTTAAATGAAATCTTAATGATTGATAGCATGGAAGTGAGCAATCTATCCATAGCCTTTTGTTTTTAGGTAAATTGCACTAGCCTCCACTCTAGGTATCTAGGTATCGTGAAATTATAGAGACCCCACCCAAAAATTTAAGGATATTACAGAAACTCCCTTTCCCAAACTAATCCCCTTACTATTAAAGGGGTGATTTAAAAAATCATAAGGGCATTTTGGATACAAAAGAGAATTTCTGTAATGTTTTTAATTGTGGAGGGGTTTTTGTAAAATCTTCAAACTTTTGGGTGGGCTTGGTAATTCCACAGTACCTTGTGGGCTTCTTGTAATTTACCAATTTTTTATTGGTCATTTGTTTCTTTTCTTTTACTGGACTTTAATATTGGATGGTTTTGTCTTAATTGTTAAATGAACATTAAATATTTGATAACATGGCATCAATCTATTTTTTGAAGTGTCATGCATCAATACTTGAGAAAACTGGTGACCTTTTAAGCTGGAAGTGAGCTGCTCCTGAATTTCTCGTAGAACTTGTTTCTAAGCGACATAATCTTTTAATTGTACTTGGTCATGTATATGTATCAATTTCTGTTCAAACATATATCTTGTCACTTTTTGGTCTTTAGGTTGATGATGTTCTTGAGACAAAATTAAACAGACAGTTTCAGCTGGTCATGGATAAAGGGACTTTAGATGCCATTGGATTGCATCCTGACGGTGCTATCAAAAGGTAAAATCAATAGTACCTACTGACCAGGGTATCCTGATTACATTCTGGTCTTGTTTACTTAAGTACCCTACATTTACAAATTAAATTTCTGTTAAGATTCCAGTTCAGTCACTGCTTGTTAAATAGTAAATGTTAAACTAATCTTATTTTTTAATTTTAGGATCATGTACTGGGAATCAGTTTCAAAGTTGGTTGCAGTTGGTGGAATCTTGGTAAGCTTGCATGTTGGAGCTAATTTATCTTTACTTCCTTTGCAATCAGTAATACTAGCTTTCAAGTCAATCAAGAAGCCTAATTTTTGAGCTAAGGACTTGGGTTGCATTTTGCATTCAAATGCATATTTTTCTTAGACTAGGTCATTTTTTTTTTACTCTCCCAAGGTTGACATTAGTTTCTAAACCTTCAATCTGCTAACTAATGTTCTCTTTGTTTTTTTCTGATCATGATGCATAATTGCAGGTGATTACATCGTGTAACAATACAAAAGACGAATTGGTGCAAGAAGTAGAAAATTTCAATCAAAGGAGGATTGATGTATCCCTGGAATCAGAGTCCATGAAGGGCCATGAAGCATCCAGAGATCCTCCATTTCGATACCTCAATCATGTCCGCACATATCCTACCTTCATGTTTGGTGGATCAGTGGGATCACGTGTTGCCACCGTGGCATTTCTTCGAAACTGAACATTAGTTTCTGCCATGGGGGGGAAGCTGGTAGGTTCTGATGTGTAAGATGGGAGGGGAAGTGATATTTTTTGAGAAAGCTTGATGTTGTTGGAATTGAATACAATGTTTGATGCACTAAGGATGACTATATCAATTCAAACTCGTGAAGAATGCAGAAATGATGGGATTCAACGTTCATTTAAAGATGCTCACTGAATTTATGTTTTCTTTAGGCAAAGATGATTTCCATGTTACTACGCTATACATTATACGCATGTTTTCTCCATTGTTTCTAGCTTTTAGCTACTATATTCTCGAGCAAATTAATGCCAAGTGGTAAGTCTCTTTTAGCAGTTTCATGTAGAGGATTAGCACGGTAGTTATTTGTCTAGAGCGTCATGGACATTAAGCTGATGAAAAATTTCATGTAGAGGATGTGCTGTTATAGAAGGATGGGAAGTTATATGATGCTCCTAAAGCAAGCCGATTGAAGCTTATTCGTGAAGCTCACACTTCTTTCGTTGTCATTTTGGCATCTGTAAAATAGTTGCAAATCTGCGAAGGTATGTTCCCTAACCTAATATAGTGAATGATGTCAGAACATATACTTGAGAAGCTTTAGTATGCAGTGAGTAAGCCACACAATAAAAAAATTGGTTTATACACTCTGTTACATGTTTCTAGTCTATCATAGGAAAAAATTTCAATAGACCTTTTGAGTGCTTCACCTGTTATTAGGAAGAGTAATAATGATTATATTTTTATGGTCGCCGATAGTTTTAGCAAAACAACAATTATGAATCCTTATAAGAACATAGATGCAATGAGAGCAACATTTTTTTTTTCTTTTTGGTCTACTTTTGCATGCCTAACAAAACTGTCAGTAATCGAGATACAAGGTTTTTCAATAGATTCTAGAATGCATTATGGGATATTCTTGAAGCTAATAAGCGGATATGTCCTGACTAAGGTTATAAATCGAATTGTGGTTCATGTATTGATGAAGTTGTGTAAAAACTTTACACAGAAAATGGGTTTTTTTATGGTTTATGATCATGGCCCAAGACGTGTAGGCTTAATATGGGTTTTGTGTCTAGGTTTATTGTTTGTTGGGCTTGACCGCTGATTTGAAGTTTGTCTGAAAAAATAAGTCCCCCGTGGAATGAGGAACTCTCCGATATTTAAAATGTGTGTATGAGAGAAATAATATACGAGAGAATTGAGAGAAAAATGTAAGCATTAATTGGCGAAGAGATAAAAATTGTTGAGTGTAAGAATTTGTTTTTAACCTTTAACTTATGACCCAAGGTATTTATAGATCTTGATCACACTCATCTCAAGATGTGGAGAGCTTCATAATTGATGGAAACATTGATGCTCACTATTGGTTGTAGAGGTTTGTGATTGTTGATTATATGTTAACTAGAAATAACCATTGGTCGAAAAAGGATGCGCTTGAGTTGTATAGAAAGTGATTTGTGTTGCAATACGACCATTGGCTAGGAATGTGGTGACAACAATGTATAAAAAAGTGTAGTTGTAGAGGATATATTAGAGAATATGTCAGTAAATCATAAAAAATATTGTGTGTATGATAGTGCGTGATTGATTCTTCAAGAATTAAAAAGTACTTAGAGGTGTGTGCTAGGAGTCGAGAATTTTTTGGGGTACTAAGTTGAGATCCAAATCATTGATTAGTGTTAAAACATAAGAGAAAAAGGAGAGACAGTCCATTTAGGCTAGCCTAAACATAATAGAAATCAATCCACCTAGGCTGCTACCTAAACAAAAGGCAATTGTTTTGGCTACCAACCCAAATGGCGACTCTAGGGGGCAATCCGTCTAGGCTATAGTCCATATGGGCTGCTATTTTGTTTTCTTAGTAAAACTTACTCACCTATATCTTTCCCGCGAGTCTTTTAAAATATGTGTTTGAAAAACCTAACTAGTAGAAGTGGGGGGAAAAATACTTACAATATAAATGTTACCTGTTGTGGTTACACGTGTATGCAAATGTTACCTCTTTATGTATTATGAACGTGTCTACATGAGGGTTCTCCTCGTAACTTTGTTAATGCTTGTCAGACTTGGAGAATGATCTATGATCATTTTGAAGATAAATAGTTATGGAGACCTGAAGAAGGATCTTTGATTATTTTAGGGATATTGAAGATACACATGGAGATTCAATAGGGACATATGTAGAGACATAAAGATCTCACCATAGAGATTTTTTATGGAGATATGTTTAGAGATTTTAACAAAGATTTCTGTTAAAGACATTAAGAGAAATTACTACTTTTATTGAAAAGTTCAAAAAATAGAGATATAATTATTGAAGATAATTCTAGGATTATTTGATCTTAGGTAGCTCATCAATTATGCAAACTTCTTTCCTTCCTTGTTCTGGCTTTTTTTTCCATGAATTGGTGAAGGTAACTTTTGGCGACCAATCTTTCTATCTCCTTTTCAGAGTGTGATATTTCTCGGTGTCATGTCTATAATCATTGTGAAAAATATAGAATTTATTAGGGTTTCTAGTGTTCACGTTACTTTTTACTTTTAATGAGAGAACGATATTACACAAATTCTCTTTTTGATAACAGCTAGCACCTCAATCCATGTGGTGGTTAAAAGGGTAATATGGAGCTCGAAGAATGTAAGGCAATCATAAATGTGTCTCTTGGTGCTCATTTTAAATGCTTTAGTTGGAGACTTCTGATATTAGGAAGATTTTTCTCAGTTGAAACATGGGTAACCTTGTTTGATCATGTTGACTTTTTACACCATCATCTAATTTTTCATGGTCTATTTAACGCTGAAGAGATTTCTAGGGAGAGTGTATAACCTTTCTATAGGGAATAATTATATACTCTACTAATTAGAGCTTATATGATGATGAGCTCAAAGAGTCTTTTCACATTAAGTATTTCTTTGTTGAACCTTTGAAGATATGTCTTGGTGCTCTCATCTTCTTGTTGTGTAATGGTAAAGAGCCTGATGGTGCTTTGTTTAGTTGGAATACTTGTGCTGAAGTGATATGTAAGTTTGGAGTCGAGATCATAAAAATAGAGAATAAAGCCAGAATTTAGGCTATGGTACTATGCATGAGCATATCCACGAAGCATTGTTGAAGAATTTTGCACATTGCATCATAGTCTTGTGTGACAAGCTTTAAGATGCATTTTAAATTTTGTATGTGCTTTTAGGAGTTTGTGAATCCCTTGTAATTGTCTAGGGTTGTATTTATAGAAACACAATATTTGAAAAGTTGTGTTCAGTATTCTATTATGAAGTAGAGATTCTTCCAATAAGTTATGTTTAAGAACTCATAGAGCCGATAAGAGTTCTAGCATTGTCATGAGGCTTAAGAGCCCTCCATTGAAAAGTGGTTACCATGATTTTTTTTTTATAGGTCATGAGAGCCCCTCCCACTAAAGAGTGATGATTTGATGATGTTGCTATTATACTAGGGAGATCTCTGATTCATCTCTTGGAGAGTGGTGCATATAACACTAGGGAGACTAAGTGCATCCATTGGAGAGTGGTGTATATAACATTGGAGAGACCAAATCCATCATTTTCCAGGAGAAATGTGCATTCTTAGGGTAAGTGTTGAGGGGCCTTTAACCATCACTTGAGTAGTGAGTTGTTGAAGCTCAGGTTAGGTAAGAGTGTCCGTGGCAACAAGTTGACTTGTCCTGTGTTCTAGCCCAGATGAGCATTGGTTATATATACCATGTAATGGCATGGAAATGCCAAAAGCAAGTTTTAGAAAGAAATTGATAGCTTTTTGACCAGTATCCCTACAGACGACGCCATTAATGAAGCCCTAAAAATCTAAGTAGCTTAAGAATAGGGCTCCTAAGTTGGATAATCAGTTAATCAATTGGTTCTAGCAATCTCATCCATTCTCCTTAGCCAAAATGATTAATAGCTTGTACTTAGTAAGCCAAGGTGGCTTGTAGCTAGTACTTGCAAAATGTCACTTGTTGTGGATATATAGACTCTCAGATGCTTAAGTAAATATCTCTTAGAGAGATAAAGTACAATAATATTCTAGAGAGAGATGCTCTCAAATATATATGTAGTAGAGAATGAAGATTGTGAACCTTTATTTTGAATGATTTATGGTGTATTTCTAGCCCATGAGTCTTGTTCTTTTATGGAAAGGAGGAGTTGGAGTGTAATTCCACCTTTATGATATTTTGAGTTGTATTGTGAACGGCATTCCACTCATTTTATATAGCAAAATGATGGAGATATGGTAGGCCATGAGAAACTTTAATACACCTAATGGTATTGGTGAATGTAGACTTGTTTAATTTAGTATATTTGTTGAGAAATAATTCATATAATATTTTATGTAAAAATCTATAGAATTGATGACATTAGATTAAGGTATTATGTTTGAATTCATGAGTATAGTGAATCCAACCATACTCGAGATGCGATAACAAAAATTCTTGAGAAGTCCTCGGGCTCAACATCGAGATAACACGCGACATGCCCACCTTGTTGGCCTGATAGTGCGGTAGGCCAAGCTATTGGATCTGGTAGGTGCTGGATCTAAGTTGCGCCTGGGCCTAGTATATTGCCAGGCCTAGCTACTGAACTGACATTGTTTAGGCTTTATTGTGATTTTTTGAAAAAAGAAAAAAAAATATATTGGTAAAATCTAATTTCAACACTAATCTTCGAAGTTTCAGATGGTTTGACAGAAACCAAAATAATTGACTTCCAAACTATCTATATTTAGTGAGTTCCAAACTATCTGAACTTAATCTTCAGCTAAATAATGTTCTCTGATACATCCACAACTACAATAACTGAATGATAACAGAAGTGCACTCCTTTAATATTTGAGAAACTAACAATCAACACATCTGCCAAATTGTGGTCTTGGAGTGTGACGATTGTTGGCTCCAGATCCAGGATAATCGTTGAGTTCTGCAATCTTTCTTCCATGTGCGATATGTTCATCCTGATCCTTCTTCTTGCTCTGGAGTACCTGTCAGCGGATGGATTGATATTCATGAACAAAATGGAGTTGAGAATATTGGGATTATAAAATCAAGCATCATGATCTTAGCTGTAGGGAAATCTACAATTATATATTTTGTTACCAGGTGGGTGTCGTCAAGAATCGGACGAACTTGATCATGACCATGCACCTGACTTCCAGTTCCTGGAGAAATAAAACAACACATCACAATCAAGAAGAATTATCGTATTAAGAGAAAAAAAAATGAAAGAAATGAAGGTGCTAAGAAAGGTATTCAAGACATACTCCTTGTTGAGATTGAAATATTGCTCCAATGAACAAGGTTAGAAATCAACAAAAAGCTTACAAGTAACCGAAAGAGCATTCCTGCCATTGCTGGAACAAGCTTCCTTACTGACAATCTATGGGAAGCCCTCAAATTATGTGTATATATCATAGATGTTTCTGACAAAATAGACTTGCCAAAGTCAAAAAGTGACTCGAACACAACTCACTTGTGCTTGTGGGGGAGAGGGCCTGCGCGTTTCAAGTCCAGCCATAAGATCATATGGAAGCTATTAAATTGTATATATTAGTCTGTGAAAGTGGGGGTGTAATGAGAAAAATTTATCAATTAACGTAGTGGGTAAAGATGGAGCACCTAAATTCGAGTGGAGGATGACTATAGAAATATGATGTCTTGCACTAATCTAGTGGGAATTAATATTTATTAGAGCCAAGGGATATGTTCACTGCAAAGTTTGCTCCCTCCCTCTTCTATTTTTTTATTTTATTTTGTTTTTCTGGGTCTTCAACGGCTTGCTCACATCCGTCAAAAGTGACAAATTCACAATAAATTAAAGCAATAAAATCGATATCTAAGAAGTGGGAGGTTAATTTAGAAGATATGCTATCTGATCAGCCAATAGTGATGTCCGTTGATAGTTTTTTCCTTTCATTTTTTTTTTTAGTTTAATGTGGGTGTTTGGATCAGCTTGCGTGTACCTTGACTAATTCCACGGGCCCTGAAGTTAACGACCATGTAAGCCTCTAGTGGCCATCATATAAACAACCACAGGGCTCGAATCTGAAATCATAAAGGGAACAAACTCTTGGTTTCATTTTTTGAATGTGTTAATCACGACTAGTATTGATAGATGTTCTTAAAGTATAATCAAATTTTTTTAATTAAAAAGTAGTGTTAAATATGCTAATACATGGTTTGTTTAGAAACCAAGGCAATATATATCACTTTAAAAAAAATTAATATTATCCTTAATATGCATAATTAAATAATATTATCTTGTTTATTTAAAAATATAAATTTAATAATATTTGAGAAATTCATATAAAACATAATTACTTATTTTTAGCAAGAATTTATTTCTTATACAAATATTCTTCTGGAAGGCCCTACATTACCACACTTTTTTACCTGCATTCGGGTAACTAAAAACTTTATTTTTTCTATAATTATTACATGTCTTCTTGAAAAGATATATATTTTTTGTATTAAATTGTATTTATCTTATATAGTTGAAAAATATCAAAAGTAAAAATCAAATTATGATTGCATAAACTAAGCATATAAACAAGTAATAATATATATATATATATATATATATATATATATATATATATGAAAAATTATAAAAATTTTATAATTATAA
>Ga0325401_1007416_pt1 | contig 10651 bp, 9 predicted proteins | sample PopdelMetagenome_FD_205666 | JGI IMG/M metagenome (GOLD analysis project Ga0325401, IMG submission 205666) | Populus deltoides microbial communities from Bellville, Georgia, United States - Xylem-PdKOR-R2 | ecosystem: Host-associated > Plants > Phyllosphere > Stem > Wood/Secondary xylem | place...
AATATACTTCGTATTTTGTAGTTGAAGCAACATTGAACATAGTTGTGGGCAATTTCCCAGTGACCTCAATCCAGTTAACTTGAAGGAGCCTTGCACCTTCGTCGAAACCAACTGACCTGAAAAATTCAAACACATTATAAAATGAAGTATAGCTGCTGCTATCACTCGAAAATGAAAGATTACGATATCTACATGATTAAATGCTAATTTTGAATGGCTTACCTTGTTTCCACTTCTGAAAGTTTGATCCACTGCCAAAACCGGGGATCATTGCCCCATATAATATTTAGAGCCTTTGCTGGCACTCTGCATGTTGCAGGACATGCTTTATCTGACGATATTGAAGAGCCATCCTATAGATTAAACATTAATTTTATCAAAAAAACATAATTCATGATAAAATAAAAGAGATTAATTAACTACATGGTTACTGTTAGCGATAACAAATTGAATGTCGTTTTCTGAGAATAAGATCAATTTATTCTATCATTCCACCTTTCCCTCCCTTTTTCATGGATGGCAATTAAGACTACTAAAAGCTTAAGCCATCACATAGGAGAATCAGAAACTTTATTCTGAAAATGAAATAAGACACTGCCAGACTCAATCTTAATATATCACCATGATCTTAAAATAGTTCCCTGCATTTTCCAGCATAAGTTCCTACACTATGACTTGAGCATGTTACGACGGATATGAGTAACCAGAGATGAACAAGAGTATGAAAATTAATGGAAACAAAAAGAGGAAAAAATCACTTACACCCTTCCAGTGAGGGCCAGAGAGAGCCTCTGATCTTTGGTCGTAATCCATATCGCAGTTCAAAGTTCTATCCACTGCAAAACTAAAAAGAAAGTAGATATATAAGCACTAGCATTCTAGCTAACAGAATTCTTATTACCCTCAAGTTGCGTAAAGCTAACATCGGACTGTGGTGACAAGGAAGAAAAACATCTAATGCCCATACCTTTACTTGAGTCTCAGCTCTCTCAGCTTCTTTGTTTTTTCCCTTTTGCTTTTCTGCCTACCCTTTTGTTATCTAGCTTCCATTCATTAATTAAGCTTCTTTTGAACAAGTCAAGGATTTATTAGTATGACAAATAATGGTTTAGCCTAGAATTTGCAACTAAGAAAGTTGAAGAATTGCTTCGAGAAATCGGAATATGTATGAGGACGAATACATATGGAACAAGGAAAGTAATTTCTTGATTCAGTATTGCTGTGCAAGATATGAACATGTATGGATAGGATTACAGTGTAAAGTTAGGACACAGTACAATGGCATAGTTAAAGGTGAGGGAACAAAATCCTTTCCTAAATCACACGCCATTTAAAGTTGTTTCTTGTGAGACTCGTGATTCGGAATTACTTGCAGTAAGAAAATTAGAGTTTTCCACAGCTAATCTGCAGATGGTCTTTGGATCCTGTCCTTGAGTCTTAAAATTTTCATCCCCACTGTGTACTTTAGTCGCTCCTCTTCCTATACAACCTAACATAACACACTTCATGCACAATTAAACAGAAGTGTAAAGATCTACAAATACAATTTATAAACAGAGAAGGAAACTTGAATTATGTTCTAAATATGGTGATAAATTTGTACCTGAACATAAATGTAGTGTTAAAGGGATTCATTTGATTGAGGGAAGGGGGGGATGAAAAGGAGGAATTCTTAGAAGCAGAAGAAGACGATGGAGTGGATGTAATGAAATATATCAGAAATGAAGAGTATTGGATGTCACTGAATGCCTTTGCTGATTGTTATGCCTATACCACCATTCTGATTAGAGGGTGTTGTCAGGGAAGGGATTTGATCATCTTAATTGATAGTGGAAGCACTCATAGTTTCATAGATGAGAAGGTGATTAAAGGACTCAAAGCTGTCATTGTTAAAACCACAGTTCTGACAGTCATAGTGGCTAATGGTAACATTATGAAATGTGATGCCTATGACCTAAAATTCAAGTGGTTCATATAGGGGCATGAATTTCAAGCTAATTTGAGGTTATTAAAGTTGAGAAGGTGTGATATAGTATTGGGAGTTGATTGCTTGAGGATATTCTCACCAATATTATTTGAATTTTACAAGATGAAACTGTCTTTTAAGAAGGATGGAAGGATGATCGAGTTAAAAGGAATTGTAAAGGATGCCAGTTTATAAATGGTGTCGATTATAAAGATACATAAGAGTTTTAAAGAGGTTGTTTATGGTTACATTGGTCAGTTCTTTTCCTTAAAAGTCCAAGAAGAGAGGAACCAGAGAATAACAGTGGTTGAAGTAGAGGCTATACTAAAGGAATACCAGGCAGTGTTCCAAGAAACTAAACACTTACCATCAAAGAGATCTATAGACCACAGAATCCCTCTCATTCCAGTTGCTAAGCCAGTAAATATAAGGCCTTATAGGAGTTCTTTCTTACATAAGGAAAAAATTTGAAAATATGGTAAAAGAAATTTTGCAGGATGGAGTTATACAACATAGCTGTAGTCCTTTAGCTTCACCAATTTTGTCAGTAAAGAAGAAAGACAACACTTCGAGATTTTATATAGACTACAGGCAACTCGATGATCTAACCATAAAAAATTTCCTAATTCCTTTGATCGATGAACTGTTGGATGAACTACATGGTTCACAGTTCTCAAAATTGGACTTGAGGTCTGAATACCATCAAGTGAGAATCCATGATAGTGACATAGAAAAAAAGACATTCAGGACTCACTATAGGTATTATGAATTTAGAGTAATGCCATCTGGCTTGACTAATGCCCCTACAACTTTTCAAGCTTTGATGAATCATAATCTGGAGCCTTTTATAACGAGATTTGTATTAGTTTTCTTTGATGATATCTTAGTGGATAGTTCAACATTTGAGCTGCACCTTAGTCATCTAAGAAATATGCTAGAGACACTAGGGAGTAATCAATTGTTTGTGAAGCAAGTCTAAATGCTTTTTTTGTGAACAAAAAGTAGAATATCTAGGACACATCATTTCACCTGAAGGAGTTGCTACTGACCCAGAAAAGACAACAATTATCAAGGAGTGGCTAGTACCTAAGTCTGTAAAAGAATTGAGAGGATTCTTGGATATTCCCGGATCATTTTTATAAGTTTCATGGTCTCTTCTAGCTTCTATAGTCGCTGACAGGGACAAGATTTTTACCAGTCTGTTCTGGAAGGAATTACTCAGATTATTGGGGGTTAACATGCTTATGAGCCCTTCCTACCATCCACAAATTGATGGGTGGTCTGGACGAGTTAATCAATGCTTGGAAACCTACCTTGGATATATGACTCTGCATAATCCCTAGTGGCACCACCGGTTGTCTTTAGCACAATGGTGGTACAATTCGAATTATCATTCATCAATAAAGACGAGTCCCTTCTAAGCATTATATGGGTATTTTCCTCCAGCTAGAGAACTGGTTACATAAGAAAAAACTAATGTACCAAATGTGGATCACAAGTTAAAGGGAAGAACAGATATGGGTCAAGTTCTGAAGAAGCAGTTGGAGGCTGCTAAACACAGGATGAAATAGATTACAGATAAAAGCAGGACTGAAAGGGAAATATAGGTTGAAGATCAAGTGTTTCTTAAGCTACAACCTTAAAGACAAATGAGTGTAGCCTTAAAGGAGAAATTCTATTAACAGAAAAAAGAAAAAATGACCGAACCTGAGCACCTGCTGGCGATATTTTACATAATAGAGATGATAGCAATTCTATTAACAGGGAATATCCTTAAGCTGTGATATTTTTCCTTATTAGTACACCCTTAAGCTTCCCTCTAGCATCTTGATAGGTTTATTTCTTTTTATATGATTTTCCAGGTGCATTTTTTTATCATTATTTTTTAGCCAGCTCTGCTGGCAGAATTTGTGCATGTTTTTCTTTCACCTTGCTTGGCCTTTGGCCTTCTTGGTGTTTCGTAACTTGTCAAAAAGAGAAAAGAAAAGAAAAGAGAAGCAATTCTCATCATATAGCTAGAAAGCAACAATCAAAGTAAGTTTAGTTGAAGATAGAAGAAGTACACGAGGCAGTCAATTATTTGATGTTAGAACAGCAGCACATAAATCTTAAGGACACCACACAACAGATAAAGCTTGGTAAAACTAGACAGGTCTCATTATTGCGTTACATCTAAAATAGGATTGTATGAGACTGGTTGATTCGAACCAAATCTCAAGGTTTCACTTCTTCAACTATGGCCTGGTGAATTTGCAAACCTCCCTTCCATTTGCCTGTCCACACTTCATACAAACCAAAATAGAGCTTGTTATCCTCCGTTCCTTTAACATCAATGTCAAAGTCCGAGGTGACTGGTGACTTGTCTGTGCCTACTTTTGATAGGTCGATTTTGCTCCATCTGTACCTTCCCTTCTTCCCTAACTTGGCCATCATAAAAACAGGACAACCATCCCAACCATATGCATCTGTTTTCTTCGATACTTCAAATTTAATTTTGTACTTCCCTTCTTTTAAGGATTTGTTTGTTGTACCCGTTACTTCAAGCCAACACACTTGCACTAGCTCTGCTGGTTTTTCATCCGAGCTGCGATATTGAAGCTCAAAGTTTAAAGTTTGCACATCAAATGCTGCAAAACTAAGTCTCCTTTCCTGCTAAAACTAAATATAGAGAACATGGATTCTTACCTTGACTGATCAGGCAAGTTCCAGTAGCGTCTGTCATTTCCCCATATGATGCTTAACCCCCTCGGCTTAAACGTCCAGCGGTTGTTTCCCTGTAAACACGAAGAGGAATTCTCATCAAGAAAAAAACTTTCAACTTGAAATAATGTGATAGCCTTAGATACAGTTGCCTTGTATAACGGTTAACATTCAAAATACTATGCTTGAAAAACTCACTTTCCATTATCGTTTTGGTTTGAATTTAGCAAGCTGGTTAACAAAATGTTCAGTTGAAGGATTATAATTCGGAGGCCTAATCTATGAACAAACACCGATGAAAGATAATAGCAATCTGACCTCATCATAATCCACTTTGGTAGGATCGGCCTCGTAATGTGGTTTATTTGAAGAAGACATCTTGAGAGCAAATAAATTCTAGTGTTAGTTTGGAGAGAGAAAAGATGATATATTTGTTGATCCACAAAGAGCCCTTTTTATGAAGCCCCAAAGAAGCGTTCATTGATTATGTCAGCTTCCAAGAAATGAACATCAAAAAGATACTCAACCACAGAAAGAAAAAAAAGAATGGAATAAAACTTGGGACGGAAAAAGGATCAAGTAAATGTGCTCTACTTTATCAGAACGAGTGGATCCTAACCTTTTCTTTTCTTTTGTGTCTTGATGCTCCATGTATGATCAAGAAAAGAATCAATTCGCTTGGCAGCAAGAGTTGTACAAACATAATTTTCCAGCTTCCTAACCACGAAATTGAAACATATATGATGTGAACGTGTTGCACGATACATTTATGAAAAGGATTGATTCGTTGTAAGCATATATGATTTTATAAACAAAATTCTATAGAAGGGTTGATTCGGTGTAATCGGTCTGGAAGACTCTCAAATTAAGTTATTTTTGTTATTTTAATTATATTTTTTAGTTAATTTTAGATTTTAATTATTTTCTATTTAGATTTGTAATTTTTTTTGTTAGATCTGTTTTAAACTCTATATAAACAATTTGCATGTTATTATTTTTATTAGATTATCGAATTATAAAATTTTCAAAAAATTAGAATTTCCTCTCTATTTTTAACCTTAAAGGTTGAAAACCATATTTTTTTTATTTACGTGATGTATCACGCAGAATATAAAAATAAAAAATTGAGCAAATTTTGCATAGGAAAGAGTTGAATAGGAATCCTGCAGTACAGTATTTTCAACCTAATCTTGATAAGGATACTTTCTTTGAATCCGAATAATGCCCACCATTCCCAGCTTTTTCAAGTTGAATTCAATGGACGGCTGAAACTATGAGCAAATTAATTCGGCATTTCTGTGTGGCGTTGTGAAACTATGAGAAATCAAAATTATAGTCCGCCGATGTTTTCATGTTCTGAATCACTTCCGGTGATTGCTATCAGAAAAAGGAAAGTAAAAGAATGGATTCCAACAATTTGATATCAAAATGCTTTTGCACTCTGCTTGCGTGGTTGGCTGCTTCTCATCGGTAGAGAATCTAACCAAAGGGTTGTCATACAGCGTCTCCGCCTCTGAACACCTCTGCTCTGCTTTGGAAAGGGTTTGCTCCTCCGAAAATAGATGTGTTCATATGGCTTCTCCTAAATAGCAGTGTTTGCACAAAAGATTTCTTAGCTAAGAGAAGAATCATCAATTATGAGGATGCTCTTTGCCCTTTCTGCTGCAAAGAAATTGAGACTATACATCATCTCTTCCATCTCTGTCCTACATCTTGGTCTCTCTGGGGTAGACTCTTCAGATGATTTGGGTGTGTAGGCTGTTTGCCAAAAGACCCAAATCATAACCTTCAGGAATGGTCCGGCCTGTTAAAAGAAAATTTTCAACGTCAAGCAATTACCCTTCTCTGTAAAGGATTATACTGGTCAATTTGGATAGCGCGCAACAATATGATCTTCGACTCCAAAACTCCAGACTGGGATGTGATTTTTGACCTCACCTTTCATTGGTTGGCCTTTTGGTTGAAGTCCTCTGTTAAAAATTTCAGTTACACAGGTTCCGATCTTTATAGAAATCCTGAATGTATCATGAACTGGACTAACTAGTCAGGGTTGTAAATTCCTCGCTCTCTTTATGATTTAATTCCCCCCTGTAATCTTTCTTATTTCAGCCCTCATCTTCTTAATGGGGTCGCCTATTTATAATATACTCGATTACTATCAAAAAAAAAAAAAAAGAGAGATATCTGAAAATCCATGATCTGTGATAAGTCAAAACTATAAAAAAAAATCAATAACATGACAAAAAAAAAATATTACAATCTTTTATATTAAAAAACTAAAAAACCCTACTTAATAGAAAAAACAAAATTTAAAAAAAAAACTAGATTAACCTAATGATACTAAATAGAAAAAAATAAAATTTCTAGACTAAATATAAATAATATAAATAACTAAGAAAATATTTAATTTTATTCATCAAAATCTTCTTGACAAAAAGCTATTAATACAATCCTTTAAGTAGAAAGAAAAAACTAGAAAACTCTAATAATATTAAATAGAAAAAATAAAATAGAAAAACTATCTTCTTTAAATTGAAAAACTAAAAAAACCTAATATTACTGAAATGGAAAATAAAAAAAATATTCATTTTAAATAGAAAAACATGGAAAGCTTAATAATAATGAACATGAAAAAATGAAGTTTCCAAAGTGAACAAAAATAATAAAGAAAATATTTATATTGCCAGAAAGCTCATGCATCATTTATGTCCAAAATTTTAATCATGTATGGTATTTAAACAAGATTATTTTCTTTCAAATCCCAGATTAAGATTAAATAATATTCGATTTACAGAAAAACGAGCTATTTGAAACATTAAATCAAGCAATTTTTCCCATCTTGGTAAGCAAAATTAAGAACTAGTTGTTATAGCTAGCATTAATAAATTCATGTCCTGTAGAACTGTTGCTTCCTGAACTATATGGCCTCAATAATTAGCAGACCACCATTCCAATTTGCCAGTTTATCCACACTTTTCTAATTACAAGCCAAACATAGCTTTGGATTTATTTTGAACTCGTTCTGATTCTTCTCAACAGGAATTTCCTTCGGCTCCTCTCGTAGCTATTAATTATTGGTTTATTTTTAAACATGAGCATCTTCCCTCTCTTCCTCTCCTAGCCATCATCAAAACAGGAGTATCAGTCCAAGAAAATGCGTTGTCTTTCATGGATAACTTGAAGTTAATTACTAATTTCAAACCTCTTCCCTTTCGTTACATGATCTGTGACTTCAAACCAGCACACCAGTAGCAGCTCTTCAGGACCATCATTAGCTAAACTCATCACAATTCAGCGTCTGCAGATTCACACAAAACTATTCCTTTAGGACCCTCTCTAGCTAAACTCTCGAAATGAAGTGAGAATGGTTTAGAAAATAGCAAATACTCTCAAGAGGACTGCCGCTTTTGATTAAATTCTGGACTTCCACATACAGGTCACAGATTCAAATTATTTAGAGATAGGCGTGTCAGGGTTTTGTAGATGAGGGACGTGAGTCATCCCTGTAATGTAAACCAAAGTCCACTCGACTTTGCTCGTAAACTCCTGAAAACTTAGGACTACAGACTCTTTCATATTTCAATAGCAGAATTTTATTCCGGTGCTACAGATTTTTCCTTGGATTTATAAAATATTTCACAGGAAAAAAAAGAAAAAAAAACTCACTGAGGTTACATTTATCCATAACTCATCAAGGATAGTACAAGAGTGATTAATTTGAACGGAAGCTCAATCTGGCATTTCTTCAACTACAGCCTCATGAATTTGTAAACCTTCCTTCCATTTTCCAGTCCACAATTCGTAGAGTCCGAAATAGAGCCTGGTATCTTCAGCCTTTTTCGGAACTTCAAACCGACCGAAGCTTCCCATAAGGAATTTCGATTATGTTGCCGATTCTCATATCTCCTAAATTGATTTTTTCCCATTTGGCAATTCCTTTCTTCCCTACCTTAGCTAGCATGAAAACAGGACCTTCCTTCCAAACAGAATCTTGTTTTGTCATAGATATTTTGAAGCTCAGTGCATACCCCTTCCCTTTGGATAGGGGTTCCGAAGTTGAGCCGTCTATTTCAAGCCAGCATACCTCCAGCAACTCTGCAGGACCATCCGTCCTGAAATTTATGTGTAGAACTTAAGCATCCAATGAGCTCTATGTCAGAAAATTATTATTTTATGATAGTTTGTGTCTATATCATTTGATTATTTACAATACTTGAAGCATTGAAACGATATAATTTTATTAAAGGGATAATTCTCTGTACCCTTTCTCAGGCATCTTCTAATAACTTGAATTACTACTCCATGTGATGTGCAATCCCCTTGGTTTAAACCTCCACCTACCTTCATCCTGCATAAAAAATAATTCCAGGTCATCATTAACAACCTCATTTTTACTCATAAAAGATAGATGAACATTCTCAGAAACCTTCTAATATCAAACTAAAACCCAAGTTTGTTTATATATATAAAATTGGGACTACAACAAACAAATATTAGTGCAGAAAAGTGGTACTAAAATAGCTAATAATATATCCAACCTTATCGTGTTCCACTTCTGCAGGATCAGCTGCCTCAGACATTATCTTGAGAGCAAATCAAGTCTATATATTATATTATTAGTTCTGACAGACTGCAATGCATGATGTATATGAATCCTTATTGAGCCTTTTATATCCAGGAAATCGAAAGTATTTTTCTCTGTTCATCCATATGTTCCTGTCAAGACAAGGACATTGAGAGAAAATCAACCACAAAAAGAAAAAAAATCGATCCAACGTGGTTTTGAAACGAAGGAATCGTGTAAATTGGGGTCGATTATATCAGAAAGAATGGCATCTAGATATTTTTGTTATCAATTAGTGGTCCATATATGGTCAAGTAAAGAATTGATCCATTTTGCTAAGTGATAACTAGATTCATTCTATGAGCATATATAGACCCACATTAATTGACACCAAGAGAAAGTTCAATTATGAAGAAGAAAAAGGAATTTTTGCTTTGCAGAGACTTTTCCTTAAGCTAGATATATTTCTAAATCCAATAAACCTACCAATAACTTCAATAAAATTAGTGAATTAAAGGAACCCATTTATTTATTTTCCTTTACGTTGTAATTAATTTTGAAGTCTAAATTTAACAAATCATTTTAGCTATTGTAGGTGTATGTATTTCAGACATCAATGATGTTGTGATTATCCAAGTATTTAAAATTATCTTTAGACTAAGTATAACTATGTATTAAAAGTCTATACAAGAAGGACCATACAAGAAGAAGAAAAGAGCAGATTCTTCATAAAGGAGATCAAAAAGGGTAGAACCTTAATTTTAGTCTTTTTCGATAAGTCTTTTATTTTTAGAACTCTGATATCGAAAGTTGTTGTTATAATTAAAAAAAAAATCTTTTATTTAAAGGATTAATACCAAAATTTTTACAAACAATCAAATCAGTCTTTCATTTTTAAGGATCAACGTCAATTGTTTTGGTAATCAATTAATGTTCAAGGATGGAACCAAGTAATGTTTAAGGAAACGGGGAGGGCAAAATTAATTGACTTAGCGAAAGTTTTTCAATTTTTCAAAAACAAATCAGATAATATTCCTTGCTTATTCTTCTTTCTAATTTCCTTATTAACCAAAGTGCTTATAAGAAAAAAAAAAAACATTTTTCAATTGATCACCGAGTAATTGGGACAAATTGATAAACTTATATTGTTTAATAGCGCAATGCAGACGTTCAAACAACATGAAGGATCAATCAAGACAAAGACAAAATAAATTACAATTCCATGTGGTGCTAAGCTACTTTCGTGAAGAGAACTTTCTGGTGAAGATTGAAGATGAAATAGCTGCAATAAGCTAGCTTTCGCCTTTGATTTTCTTTGCCTACTCTTCTTGTAATTTTTCATTTGAGTTATAGTTGGATTGTCATGCAAAGGAGGAATCTTATATGTATTTTTAACGGCTTCCTACTAATTATTAGCATCA
>Ga0325401_1007418_pt1 | contig 10650 bp, 5 predicted proteins | sample PopdelMetagenome_FD_205666 | JGI IMG/M metagenome (GOLD analysis project Ga0325401, IMG submission 205666) | Populus deltoides microbial communities from Bellville, Georgia, United States - Xylem-PdKOR-R2 | ecosystem: Host-associated > Plants > Phyllosphere > Stem > Wood/Secondary xylem | place...
TTTTTTTCCTGCAATTCTGCACCTCTTCTAATTCTACACAAAATTCTTCGTCAACGTTTTCGGACTTGGACGTCAACTTGAAAAGTAAGAAAAACTATGAAAAGCTACCTTTTTTTAAGTTACTTGGTAGTAAATAAACTATAGGGATAGATGTGAAAACATTGGATAATTTTAAACTATAGGGATAAAAGTGAAACATTGATAAATCTATAAAGGCAAAATACCAAAATGCTAAAATAAATTCAATGTTATTCAATGTAGCATCAGGAAGAAAATAACAATATGCATTAAAACAATTAACAAAGACATAAAAAGCCTATTGGACCCGAAAACAATATGCGTTAAAACAATTAACATACAGAACTGGTACCCAGTTCTATATGTTACCCAATTTTGGACTAAAAAATTTCAGTTTTCTGGGGGGTTTTTAGCGACAAGCTTTTCACTTATGTTTGATTATGGAATGCAAATTAGTGGTGTCTTCTTGTAAAATAAAAGGGTAAACCTCAATAATTATCCTTATAGATTCATCATTGTTCTACTTCTACTCTTATAATTTCAATTTTCCCACTATTACCCTTGTAGTTTTCATAAATTTCATTAATATTACTCTAAAAGCAATTAACAGAGACATAAAAAACCTGTTGGATAGAAACTTAAACACCTAAAAACTCTCGACAACCGGCAGTTTTAGAAGTTCTCGTTTCAAATGATGACAATCTACCTCTAGTGTCCAAAAGGTGTGCCGAGAATGGCAGACTCTCCCTCTTTAACATACCTTCCAAAATGTTCCGTTGCCCCTTTACAATTACTCCCATGGAAAGAAAAGGATTCTCTTTGATAATAATTAGCTTTTTCCAGAATATTTATTCTCCCATGGCTGGAGCTGACTTCCTGGCTGCCTTGTTGGCTAGCTGCTTCCTTGGGGCTTTTCCTCCGGTTGATTTTCTTGCTGTTTGCTTTGTGCCGTTGAAATAAGTGAATTGGGAAATAGGGTTGTCGGGTTTCTGATTGTTTCTCGAGAAAATGAAGGGAGGTTAGGGATTTGAGAGTTTTTGGCGCGTAGGGATAGGAGGTTCTGGGGATTTTTATAGGGCGAGGGGAGAGGTGAAAAGGAAGGGAGGAGACAGTGAAATAGGATTTGAGCCGTTGATCGGTAAGCTAATGGGCAGTGGAGATGGAGATCCGCGTGCACGTGAAGTGGCCAATAGGATTGCTTCTTTTAGGCGGGCTCGTTTTTCATCTTATGGAGCTCCTTACCTCTCTTTGGGGAGACTTTCTGGACCGTGGATCTTAAAGTGATCAGCGGTTGTGAATGTTTAGAGAAGCGTGATGAGGATCGCCACCTGCGTACTCAGTTGAGTGACCAATAGAAATGCTTTATTTGCTTCCTTTTAACAAGTAATATACACAGCTTTTTGTCATGTTTGTTTCTCGAAATATAATATTTGAAAAATTATTTTTGTATTTATTTTCAAGAGATCTATAATAATCGGTTGAGGGAGAGATATGGGGATGATATATTGATCCATCCGGAATTCGATTCGGATTTGTGGCTGGAGGTTGGATCGTCAGGTGGACCCGATAAAAATCGGGTTTACGGGCTCTCCAACACTACGGCCGATAACTTGCGGTCGACCCGTAGTGTTTCAACCTTTGGGAGCTCCCAATCAATATCAAGCTTTCAATCTAAGGAGTTTGTGGCCTTGCAGCAACACACGGCTCAGTTCACCGAAAAATACTACCACCTATCAGCGGAGTATACGCAACTCAAAGCGTCTCATGCAGAACAAAGAGCGGAGTCTGCACAATAAAAAGCGGTTTATGAACAGCTTCGCGAAATGGTCATGAACATGGCAACACAGAGTGGAACATGTGCGCCTAATCCTTTTTGGTCGTATAACCACCAACCTCCTCCTCCAAGATCTCCTCCTCCTCCTCCAGCTCCACATTTATATTAATTTGTAATAAAAATTATTTACCTTTAAAACTTCATTTAATTTTTTTTTGAAACATATTCAGTTTGTAATTAATATTATTTAACTTTGATTTTTTTTTTATGTTTAATATAAATTTTATTTGCATAATTGGTTTCTATTACAATTAATTTATATAGTTTTATATTATATATCCTAAATAATTTTTTAAAAACAAATTTAGAAAAAAAAATATTACAAAGGGTTTTACCGAAGGATTAATTCGGTCGGTATTTTAAACACTCACCAACGGACTTACCGACGGAATTAATCCGTCGGCATTTAACAGTAACTGCCATACTTACCGACGAATTTACAAACGGATATATTCAGTCGATATTTTATACACTCACTGACAGATTTACCGACGGCTAGTAGCCTAGCCGTCGGTAAATCACGATATCACCAACGAACTAAAAACCCGTCGGTATATTTAAAGCGGGAATCTTTTTTTTTGGCGCGCAAATTCCATCTGTAAAACCATTGGCAAATGATTTTTTTTGTTTTGCCAACCGATATAGCAACGGAATGGGGAATCACCGATGAAAGGAAAGCCGACAAACGTAATCTGTCGGTGATGACGTCGGTAAAAAAATCACCGACGAACTTCTAATCACACACCGACGGAAGTTTTCCGTTGGTAAAACTGTGAAATCTTGTAGTGAACGATTTAAAACATACAAAAAATAATTTTTAAAAAAAAACAAAAAGAAATTAATTTTTTAAAAATACGGGTACAATTTTAATGCAAGACTTGTATAAAAGCTCTGTGCAAGTTTTATCTCTATAATTATCTACATTGATGACATTTTCCAATATTTTAAACCTTTTCGAGATCAGCTTTTACAATAGTAATCTTTATCTTTAATTCTTTTTCTTCAATTAAATGAAGTTTATTTCATGTACAATACTGCATAGGATATAAAATACTTTACAAATCAATCTGTAAACTTAATTTATTAATTAAGTTTGTTTCAGCGTAAATAGTTCTATAAATATTTTTTAAATAATAATCAATTCTTAAGTTTTGAACACGTTTTTATGTTTCAAAATTGGATTCGTTTTTCTTAAATATTTTTACAATTAATTCTATAATTTAGAAATTTAACTGCTTAGATATGTTCCTTGAATTTGTATACACGGTGACGACCCTTATTCAATGTTGGGAAAAAAACTCGAAGGAGCAATCCGATACATGTAATTATTGTAATATATATTTAATCTTTAAGATTTAAAAAATTGTTTAATTTAAGAATCTCATTCATGTGATTTTCTATAATAATCATTTTCTTAATTATTTTAAATTCAGAACTAGTATAAATAAAGTTGTATAATTTATTTTACATTACATTGTTCTTACAATTGGATTTTATATAATTCATGAAAGCTGTCGTGATGATGATATTAATTTTAAAAAGAGTTCTTAAAACAATGTGAATAATTGGATTTGTATATTCATCTGCCCTATCTTTGTCGTTTTCAAAATAGAATTTCCATGCCCTTATTCAATGGTGGGAAAAATTCGAAGCTATATGATTTCTCAAAGTTTTTTTATAAGATAAAATAAAATATTATCATCCCAACTAGTGCCACTGACATGCGGTGTTTTGTGGCTTTGATCTTGAACCGTTAAGAAAAAAAATCTAAGAGTTTGTTTTTTTTAAATATTTAATACTTTATTTTTTGAAGAACATTTGGTGTAGGTAGGGTAACCGAAACATATATTTGATATCTTTAATTGATTTAATTTAAAATGATATTTAATTTTATCAATAAAGACATTATTTATCTTTAATATTTATTTATGTTTAATTAATGAATTTAATATTTGATAAATAAATTTAGAATAAAAATAAAACTCATGAATAAAAACATTTTACAAAAGAAATTATAAAAATATTATAATCATGAGATTCTTATTAAAAATATGAATTTGTTCTTAATTTCTACAAAATATTTTTATATAGCCATCAAAATATGCTCCTATCATATTAAAAAAATGATGTTTATTTTATGAGGTATAAAATATATTACAAATCAATCTATGAAGTTAATTTAATTATTAAAAAATATTTTTAACTTAAATGGTTCTATAAAATATATTTTTAAATAATAATCAAATTATATTATCATAAATCTTTCAATTATTATTATCATTATTATCACGTTTTAATTATATAAAAATATATTATAAATTCCGATTAATAATATAAAACATATTTATATAAGATAGAATAACAAAAATATGTTCCTTGGATACAGTCTATGATGATGTGTTTAATTTCTTGAGTTTAATGAAATTTGATGATGTTATGAAAAAGAAAGAGAGGAAATATTACAAGTAAAGAAATAGAAAATAAAAGGAAAATTGTTTTGAAGCACATGTATGGATAAAGCTGCTGAATCACTGCTGAATTTCCCTTTTCCCACGACCATAGAATAACTTCTGCAGTCGCACTCCCTGACTGGTACTGATACACGCTGAACATGCTTTTTTATCGGAATCCGATGCTGGGAATCTGTTTCCCCTGTTGAAACCGCTTCAAATTTGCACGTAGACCATAAGACCCAAACCATATTCCATTAAGCTTTCCAAGGCGATCCTGTTGTTCAGAATCTGTTTGCATTGTAACAAAGCCAGACCTCCAGTTTCTTCTGTTGTGTCGTCGTGATATGTACATAACAATTACTACGCCATATTTGTTAAAAGTTCTGCGGAGGGTTTGATAATCTAACCAAGAGGAGAATCGCTCAAAGTAAATCTGAGACGGTGTATGAGGCAAGGTTGATGGTGACAGGGTATTGGTGTGGTTGGATTTCGATGCTGTGTAAGTGTTTTGGCAGGGACGGCTGGTTCTTTAGGTGTTATAGAGGAAAGGAGATGGTCGCATATTATTTTCCTTAGGAGGGGGATTAATTTATTATGCAACAAGATCAGGAAAACAAGAAACGAAAAAGATCTGTTATTACTTAATTCGGATTTTAATTACATTGCAATCATAAGGGGGGAAAACAGTACAAAGGGATTAAATATTTATCGTAATTGAAGGATAGAGCACACCGTCTGTATGACAGTAAGAATAAGGAGAAATGAAGCAGCAGCAACAGAGATGCCAGTCCATGGATTGTTAAAATAAACCTGCTTCAAGGTTGCCTTCCACTTGTGCCTGCTCTTTCTGCAATGTAAAGTCAGCTCTTCGCAGACACCGGAAAGAAAACCATCTACACTGACATCACTTTCTTTTTGAAGAATTAAAATGAGATTTGACACTGCTCGGTCACTGTTTCCAAGATTTTTCAAATTCTCATTATGAGCAAGTAGTTCCACATCTTTAGGAGCACTGCCGAGGCAGCTGATGAAAGCAATATATTCATTTACGAACTTATCCTCAGATATACAATGGCATTGCTCAAAGGCCTGGAGATTTCTGAATAAGATTTCTGTACGGCCATGTATTGTTAGCTGTGGAATTTCTAGAATCCCATTACTGAAACTTACGTCTAATAGTGAACTTTTTTCTGGATGCTTGAACTTCACTCCAGATTGATGGAGCTCCGTTGCAGTGGGTGCTCTTAAAATACCTGTTCCTCGCTCTTGACGGTTCTGCACCGTAGGCTGCTGGCACTTTCTTATAAAGTCAACGAAATGTAGGACTTCAGAGGAATTGAGTTTTTTCCAACTGTCTTCTTTTACCCATTCATGCATTATTTTTTGTAATAACAGACAGGTAAGCTCAATAAGGGTACAATTATCAGGATTGGCAGCTACGCTGGTTAGCTCAAACAACTTCTCGAGGATGAAGAATGGAAGCTGATTTTCAAGCAAGCACATATCCCACATCACGTCAAAAAACTTCCATGGACGATAGAAAATGTGATCATGTCTAGTTTCATAAATGTACTTCATGTTCAGTAAGAGCATAATAATGAAGACAGCATCCAGTACGATCATTGTTGCGAATTCTTTCGTTCTAAGATCAATGGTCTCTGCGTAACAATCACGTAATTGTGTTTCATTCTCCATGATAATGTTAATTAAATCCTCAACACTTACCTTGCTCTGCTCAAGAAATTGTTGCAGGTACATTATTTTGTGGTCTTCCATAGCTTTTAGATTTTCTTTACCATGGTGAATTGGGCCTATAGAGACTACTCGAGGTGCACATGCCTTCTCATTTAACTCCCGCAATGGTTCGGGGACTCTATAGATGCAGCATGCCGGGGAGAAAGCCTTCTTGATCTTCAATTGCTCCCTCAAAGAATTGGCTATCTCATTGATATCAAGTGAAACTTCATCGCTCTGATCCATTATCGGCTGATCAGTACTTGATCTTCCAACAATTTCCGTCCTGTTATTGAACTCAGATAATCGCTTGCTCAGTTCAGAACCAGAACGTATAATTAATCACTATTGATAAAAACAAACTGAAATACCAAAATAATATTCGCAAGAAATCAAATAATTAATTCAAGCCCATTTTATTGAGATAATTTATTTTAGTTTGCAGCAAATAATAAACTTTTATCATTATTGAGATTTTTTATATGGTTTATCACCTTTGGGATGGAAAGGTGTAATATTAAGTTTTGATTATTGAGAATAAAATTTAAAGTATTTTTCCTTCTATTATGAGAATTGTGTAGGGCTAAGCTTTCTCAAGCTTCTTTTGTATAGTCTTTCCTGATTACCTTACAATCTTAATTTGTGGTTAATTATTTCTATCCGTGTTAGTTTTCAAGGGGTTTCTAGTGACGAGCTTTTTACTCTTGTTTTATTATGGAATGCAAATTAGTGGTGTCTTGCTGTAAGATAAAAGGGTGAACTTCAATTATTTTCCTTGTAATAGATTCATTAATATTCTACTTCTACTCCTACTCTTATAGTTTTCATAAAATCCTGTTAATATTACTCTTAACTATGAAATATCTAATTCTTTTTAATTTTGGTTTTTCAGTTCTTTTGGTTTCGGATTTTTGTTGCAAGATACTATGAATGGGAAATTGTGTTTTTTTAAATATTATTTTAAAATAGAATTGTGTCTTTTAAAACATCAAGTTGTGTCATCTAAAATAAAAAAATATATATATATTTAAATCAAAAAACATTAAATTAACCGTAAAAAGTATATCTAAAAAATAATAATGCAATTAAACTGCAAGAGTACACAACAAATTATTTTAAGATTAAAATATTGATCATTGACTTGATCTACAATTTGAAGTTCATATTCTATCAACAATTACTGAATTTTTTTAAAATGTTGATTCATATATGTTCTGTATGTATTTAAAGAAACTAGATCAATTAATTTTGTAGGGAAACAGAAATAACAGCACCGTGGACCAATCTATGCAACTGCACCACGACTTGAGAACACAGGCTTCGTTCGATAAGATAAATAAGTATACACCAATATTCTACGTGGATAAGATTCCCAAACACTTGTTTGAATAGAATTAAAATGCTACCGGAGTTAAGAGTTCTGACTGCTTTGATCTTTCTGCTCAAATTCAAGTCCGGCACTGTTGGATCTCAGAACGAAGTTACAAGTTTTGGCTGAAAAAAGATACTTTATTGAATTGCAAAAACAATGGCTTTATACAAGCCTGTTACAAGGAAAAGGAAATCAACAGAAAACAAACTCCACGTTCACAACTCCTAAGAACGTGTAAGTGGATCTAGGACCCAATTCAAACAACAACTGATTACCCTACAAGCTAGGGCATTATTAACAGAATGAGTAACCAACTAAACAATAAACACGAATAAGTCTTAGCAATTCTAATGCTTCAACAGGCACTTACAGCAAGAAGAAGAGTACTAGTACTATACTCTCTTGAAGAACACATTCCTTAATCTATGCTCTTGTCAGCATATTATAGAATTTCAGGCTTAAAGCCAGACAAAACAATTGAGTTATCATAATGAAACAACTTGAATGATCGAGCAGAGTCTGTATGATAGTGAGTATGACTAGAACAGCAGCTGCTACAACAGAGATTATAGTCCATGGATTGCGGAAACTGTTCTGTTCCAAGAATGCCTCCCAGTTGTGCCCCCGCTTTCCGTAGTACTTGTTCAGATCTTGAACTACACCAGAAAAGTAGAAACGGTTGGCGTTGATAACATTTTCCTTGGAAAGATTGCGAAAAAGGATTGAAACTGCATCGTTATCATGGTGCCAGTTTTTTAAGATTTCGTATTTGACGAGTATTTCCACGTCCTTAGCAGAGGTGACAAGGAAAGAGAGCATTGCAATATAGTCTCTTACATATTTTTTACGACCGTAATTGCATAGCTCAAAGGCTTGGAGATTTCTAAATAGGATTTCTGTACGTTTGCCTATCTCTAATTGTGGGATTTCCAGCGTCCCTTCATTCTCATCAAATTTTATGTCGAGTAGGTTTTTGCTGGACCCTAACTTAAACTTGATTCCAGCCCGATGGAGCTCCGCTACACTAGGTGCGGTTAGAGTTTCAAGTTTCTTTGGCTGCATCTGCTCTGCTGGCTTCTGACAGATTCTTAGAGAGTCAACAAAATGCTCTGCTTCAGACAAATTGATTTCGTTCAAAATGTCCTTTGGCGCCCATGAACCCCATGCACATGATAAGAGATCATGAGTAACCTTAATCATGGAATATTCCTCATGACGGTCCTGTATTTTGGATAGTTTGAACAAGTCCTCAACAATGAAGAATGGAAGCTGATTTTCAAGCAAGCACAAATCAAACCTTATATCTTCTTTCATCCATGGTTTATTGAATATGCGGTCAGTATTTCTACTTCGGAGATCAGGGAAGCATCTCTTCAGTAAGAACATAATGAGAAATGAGCAATCCAGCAACACCATTTCCACAAATTCCTCTGCAGTTAGATTATCAAAGGTTTCTGCATAACAATTACGCAATTTATCCTCCATCTTTGCAATAGCTGCAATAAAATCCTTCACATTTACCTCGCTCAATTCAAGAAATTCCGTCAGGTACAGTCTCTTATGCTCTTCCATTTTTTTGAGCCCTTGTTATCCGTGGTGAAGTGGGCCAATGGAGATCACATGAGGTGTGTAAGCCTTTTCATTTAACTCACGTAATCGTTTAGGAACTCTGAATATTGAACAATTATTGGAGAAAGGACGCAAGATGCTCAACTTTCCTTGCACGGAGACTGCTAATTTGCCAATGTCAACCGAACTATCCATCTGATCTCTTGATGTTCCAGCAACGTTCGTCTTGTGCTTAGCCATTCGCTAGAATCACAGTTATCAATTTGTTAGATAAACGCTACAAAAATTTCAATAACAATTGTAAAAGGAGATGAAGAATGCACAATCAAACACAAGATTCCCAGACAACCATAAGAGCATCTCTAAGGAATCAAATCTGATTTTTTTTCTTTTCCTAATTGTAAATGTTTCACATAAATGCATGTCTTTGACTACTTGAAAGAGCTGAAAATTAAAAATCCATAGCTTCTCTAAATTAAAACTTACAAGCATTTTTCTGAACAAAAAACGAAAAGGACTCGGTAGCTCTCACTTACACAAACTGTGAAATTCTGAAGTTTTTCTGAAGAGTTTTCTTGTCTGCTACTTTTTTTCCTGCAATTCTGCACCTCTTCTAATTCTACACAAAATTCCTCGTCAACGTTTTCGGACATGGACGTCAATTAACAAAGACATAAAAAGCCTAGGACTCCAAAACAATATGCATTAAAACAATTAACATATAGAACTGGCATCCAGTTCTATATGTTACCAAGTTTTGGACTCGAAAATTTCAGTTTCTGAGGGGTTTTTAGCGACAAGCTTTTCACTTATGTTTGATTATGGAATGCAAATTAGTGGTGTCTTCCTGGAAAATAAAAGGGTAAACCTCAATAATTATCCTTACAGATTCATCATTGTTCTACTTCTACTCTTATAATTACAATTTTCCCACTATTACCCTTGTAGTTTTCATAAAATTCCGTTAATTTTACTCTAAAAGCAATTGACAAAGACATAAAAAGCCTGCTGGATAGAAACTTACACGCCTAAAAGCTCTCGACAACCGGCAGTTTTAGAAGTTCTTCTCGTCTCAAATGATGACAATCTACCTCTAGTGTCCAAAAAGATGTGCCAAGAATGGTACTTGAGAGTTTTTCGTGGGTAAGTATAGGAGGTTCTGGGGTTTTTTATAGGGCAAGGGGAGAGGTGAAAGAGGATGGAGGGAGACAGTGAAATGGGATTTGAGCCGTTGATCGGTAAGCTAATGGGCAGTGGAGATGGAGATCCGCGTGCACGTGATGCAGCCAATAGGATTGCTTCTTTTAGGCGGGCTCGTTTTTCATCTTATGGAGCTCCTTACCTCTCTTTGTGGAGACTTTCTGGACCGTGGATCTTAATGTGATCAGCGGTTGTGAATGTTAGAGAAATGTGATGAGGATCGCCACCTGCGTACTCTGTTGAGTGACCAATAGAAATGCTTTATTTGCTTCCTTTTAACAAGTAATTTAAACAGCCCTAGGTTTGTAAAATTTCTCTTTTCTTAAACACCAATTTATGATATATTTATTATTTCCGTCAATCCATCAATTAAATTTTAATTATACATTAATAGTTATTTTTTAAAATATTTGTTTTATATTTTAAATTTTATTTTTAACATTAACACCTTAAAACAATCTAAAAATATT
>Ga0325401_1007420_pt1 | contig 10649 bp, 5 predicted proteins | sample PopdelMetagenome_FD_205666 | JGI IMG/M metagenome (GOLD analysis project Ga0325401, IMG submission 205666) | Populus deltoides microbial communities from Bellville, Georgia, United States - Xylem-PdKOR-R2 | ecosystem: Host-associated > Plants > Phyllosphere > Stem > Wood/Secondary xylem | place...
CATATCCCTCTCTCCTAAAAAGGGTTTTATGAAATTTCTTACTTGTGATTTATGTGAATTACTATTAGATATCGAACACTTGGATGATGTGTGGTTTGTGACAACCTAACTTTAAGAAATTGATCAATCCTAAAAAAAATATTTGATCTTTCGATAATCTTTGTATAAACCCTAAATGACTCTATAATGACTAATGAGATTCTTAAAACTCCCTAAAAAATTTTAAATTATATTTTTCGCTACATTTATGTGCTTTTGAGGAAGCCCAAATGTGATACCAAAGCTATCAGTAGACAATTAAAGTTATTGATTGCATGTTTTTATTGTTAGTGGTATTAATTGTTAATTAACTTTATATGTAAAAATATTTTTCTCTCAATTTAAAAAAAAATAATGGTTATTATTATGGTCAGATCTAACTAGATTTTCAAGATTTGGCCAGAATCCTCATGAAAATCGCATTTTGTGGTTGTACAATCGCCAATAACATGTCTAGTTGTGTATCGTATATGGCCAACATTTCGGTAGTGATAGACACAATAGCCCATGGTCATTGCCTCGCCTTAGCAGCGTCATACACTTTTGATATCACTAGAAGCTTAGCACGAGGCAGCATCCTCACGTTAATGACTGCGTAGCTCAGTCCACGTGTGTTTGAGAGTGTGGTTGTGGTTGCGGTTGCTTTTCAAAGCACTTTTCACTCAGAAATGCATTAAAATAATTTTTTTTTATTTTTTTAAAAAATTATTTTTGACATCAGCGTATCAAAACGACCCAAAAACACTAAAAACTATTAATTTTAAGCAAAACAAAATTCAAAATTTTGAGAACGCGGGTTAGACGCGTTCCCAAACGGTCCCTTAGTAGGTAGTGGTAGCATGGGTTGTCGTTGCTACAATCACTAAAAGTGGGCAATGAGCTCCTTGCCGACATCAAGAAAAATAAAAAAAAATAGTGAAAATTTACAATTTTGCCTCAGCAACATATTTTAGGGTTTTTGGGGTCTAAATTACTATTTTATCCATATACTTTATACCTTATTATAGTTTAGGTGTTTCATATAGAATCATAATTCTGCCCCTCCATATATAAAATATTAATTTTATATTTTAAAATTAAAACCCTTAATTAAATTAATTATAGAATTAATTTTCCTAATTGGATTATAATTAAATTAAAATATTTAATTAAACCTCCTCTAGTTTAGCAAAAATATTTTTCTAAAATAAAGAGAGTTTTTGAAGCGCACAAATTTTATTTAATTGATCATAAAATAGTTTATGAGGTTAATAAGAATTTTAATATGTTAAATATTTCTTATTAAATTTTGAAAATTGGTTTTTCAAAGAAAATATGTATTAAGTAAAATTTATTAAGTTTGAGAAATTATCAAATTGGATTTTATTTGATATATTTAAGTGCTAGAAATATTATTTAAAAATTGCATATAAAGCCAACAATTAGAATCGAACCATGTAATATATTTAATTATGCATATTAATGATTTTTTGCATGATGGATGATTATAAACATTAAAAGACTAATGTGGTTGTGTTTTTTGTTAGTTGAATGGTTATAATATTAAATAGAACCTATGTATCCTGCCTTTTCTCTATTTTTTCTTTTAGGTTTTAAAATTCTTTTCTTATCTAATTCCTCTCGAATGTAACTCAGGGTTTCTTATTCAATTATGTAAATGTTATGTAATTTAGAAATGTAAGAATTTAGATAGGAAAGATTTATTTTGTAATTCAAGATGAAGAAAAAAAAATAACGGTGAAGGCTACAACCATGGTGCTTGCAAAGGACTTATGAAGATTTATAGTACCTATGATGAAAGGAATAATAGACTTACATCACGATCGACTTTGATCACCTGATTTTCTTCGATGGCCCGAGGAAATTAGTTTAGATATGTTCATAATCATCCAAATAGAATGACATGCTAGAGATGTATGTTTACATATAATTGTTATGTATAATATATCAATTATATCATGGAATGAGACCTGATTAAAATAACAAATCTCTTGCTAATATATTAAGTACATGATTACTTGCCTTTCAATTTTATATACATAAAACTAGAGTTTCATCAAAGAATAACTTGTTAAGTCACTTAAAGTTACCATTAATAAAATATGTTTAATGTTATAAAATTAGGTCTTATTTAATTAAACCTATATGATTTGCATAAGCCACTCATTATCATATAAGATTAGAGACAATAGTTCAATGAAACATATATGATATATTGAGACAAAGAGTTGTTACTTAATGAATCTAGGAGCCACATAAAGATATGATTGATAAGATGTAACATCCTCAATTTTTAAAAGCAATTTTTGATTAATTCCCTTTTCAATAATGTAAAAAAGAAGGTATTTTTTTATATGTATTTTCTATCAAAACTTCAGTAGAGTTTCCCTATAAATTCAAGATACCAAGTTATTGATATTGTGACTTGTAATATAGTACTCAAAATTCTTAGTCACATTCCAACCTTCTTCGACCTTATCATTTTTATTCAACCAAATCAACCACATATGCTTTTCATTCATATCACCATAATAAATATAAAAAAAAAACAATATAATAAAATTATAGAATTTGAATTATATTAGACTATCATGCACAATTATGTAATTTAAAGAAAAGAAATGAATAAATGAAATACATATAATAACTAAAGATTTACTAATATGTTTCAACTTATATTTTAATCAAACAAAGGTGAGATTAGATAACATGTTAAATTCTTCCATTTACACAAGTATCATCATAGTTAAGATATAGTAATAAGATATATCACAAAAAGTTTACTTAAAATAGATAAAAATGAGAATAAACATATCTATTATTCCACTCGAGTATCAGAAGGACTTGACAACTTAAATCATTTATTAAATTAGAAAATTTAAACAACAACTTTAATAATTTTGAATACAATTTATTATTTAATTTCTCTCAAAACCAACTTTGAGAATTTTAAAGATCATATACTAATTCTTAAAAGAATATAAAGATTCAGTGTCCCAATCATCTTTCAAACATATACCACACTACCTTCAACTAGTCTAATCTACTATATCAGTCACCTAAACATAGACGCCACTAGCCTGAGCTAGTCTAATATACTATCTCAATCACCTGAACACAGACGCCACTAGCCTCAACTAGGTTAAATGAATATCTTGATTATCTAGACACAAACGCCACTAGTCTTAGCTAATCTAATATACTATCCCAGTCATCTGAACATAGATGCCACTAACCTCAGCTAGCCTTAAAAAAAATTCTTTTTCTCTTTTTGTATAATTTACATCTATAAAAAATGATATATATGTAATGAAATTACAGTCAATAAATTTATAAATTCGTAAAAGTGTTCAAGTATGGAGCACCTACCCGATGCATGTGCTCTAGCTGCAGTCCCTTGATGCTGAACATATATTGTAGTCTCTCATGTACCAAAAATTCTCCGAAAGGGCAACCTCCTCTATAAGATATAAGAATTTGCTCGATTGGGTGAACGCATTCTCTGAGGTAAAAAATAATATACTTTGTTTCAATTTCAGGTCAAACCGCATGGCGTTTTACAACATCATAAACTAACATAAGAATTTCAGTCAAATTTTAAATCATCACCAACAATTCCTTAGACAATAATTTCTGCAATCATTAATAAATTCATAAAATCTCATACTTTCCATTTTCTTTCCCTTAATGGCCAGCACTACAACCTTTTATAATACCATAATCCATTTTCAATTCTTAATAAAAAAATCATCTCTTATGTCATAACTCAATTCTGAATTATTCACTAAAATTCACTTTTTACAAAAAATAAAAATAAAAAATAAAATAAATGCTGGCAACGTGGAGAAAGCAGGCCGAGGAATACAACTGTAATTTTGGAGGAAATTCAAGGCCTAATTATATCCCATTATGCCCAAAAATAAAGAAACAATGCAAATTCAAGGTCAAATTAAATGATTATTGAACGAATTTGCATAAAAATTTAAGTACAATAACATAATTAAACTTTTATGTTTAAGAATTAATTTGGATCCAATTGAAGGATTTAATTAAGTGCAATGACTTAATTATACTTTAAATGGGTCAAATTAATTTTATTTGGGACTTAATTGGTAAAACATTAAGTTTGGGAGCCCAATTTGGGCTTAATTGAGAAGATTGAAATTTTAAGAGACTAAATATAGTTTTTACTAAGTTAATTAATTGAAATGAGGGGCAAAATCGTAAGAAAATTGAATTTTTAGGGTCAAATTGAAAATTTTCACAGCCAAAGATTATATTTTAAAAAGCACCGAACTATAGAGGCTTAATTGATTGAAACCGGGGGTGAAATTGAAGAAATTGAAAGTTCAATGGTCAATTAGGGGTTAAATTGCATAAATCTGAGATCAGAGACCAGAGACCAAAAGGCGCGTAAATATAGGGTTAAAGTTAAAGTTTGGTAAGGGCTGAATCGCATTAAATCAAAAGTTTAGGGTCACTTAGGTGTGCAATTTCACAAAATTAAAAGCTGAAGGAATACATTGAAGATAGACAAAAATCCCTAATTTAACCTTAAATGGTGCCGTTTTGCATTACAAAAAATACCAAACGACACGTCATCTTGTGACTGTTCATTATCTTCCCCAATTTTTAACCGAAAAGCTACCTTGGTGGCTACTTTTCAGGTGCAATTAATGCCTCATATGTCCATCAAATTTGACAACCCGTGAACCAAAATGATCACTTGACAACTCTCTATCCCCAGGTATGGCCCATTCAGGCTTAATGATAACACAGTGGCCTCGACGCTGGCCTAAAATGACCACCTCATGTAGCCTTGAACTGTCAGATTTGACTGTTCATGGTGCCTATTTTGAACTAATAGTTGGGATCCTTTCCAATCGAATCAAGGGTTGAAAGTTTTTTCCTATGTAGACAAGATTACACTCTTCTATCTCCTATAAATATGGGTGGATTTCATGGCCTGAGCATGAAGAAAATCCAGTCCAAATATAATAAAAAACCAGCCTCCTCCTCCCTAGTTTTTTTTCTGCAACGAGTTCTCTCTCTTCTTTCTCTCTCTATCGTGGCTTTCGGCCACCACCACTATCACTACCGGCTTGATCACCAACCTCTCTACCACAAGAAACCGTCTGACCACCTCACATGGTGGTTACACCAACTCTCTTTATCCTCTACAAATTCTTCTTCTTCTTCATCTACCAACGACTACGACTGGTCACCACCTCAGCCACCACCGGACGTCGTCCTCCACGGCCAGACCACCACCGCACCAGGTAGCTTTCTCCTCCTCCTCCTCCTCCTCCTCTTCTTTTTCTTCTTCTTCTTCTTCACTGTCTCTATTCACAAAGTGAAAGTAGACATGAATTATAACTCACGTCCTATTGTTCAAGCATTAACAGTGGGCGTGAATTATAATTCGCGTCCATTGTTCATGCAGTGGATGTTGGTTTGGGCCAGTTCTAGCCCATCCCACCTATATGGGCTGGACTCGGCCCAGCCCCAAAGAAGAAGAAAAAAAGATATGTTGGCCCGAGATCAGCCCAACCGTTTTGGGCCAAGATCGACCCAACCCAACATTCCTAGGCTCGACCCCACCCATATATATTTAATATATGTTATAATATTTCAAAAAACAAAAAAAATCATAAAAAATAAAAAATCATTAAAAAAATTGTGATTTTCTCAAATATTGTTTTACCAATTTTGCATAATATTGGGTTTTATACTTACACTGTAAAATACAAATCCGGTATTAAAATGTCTGGTTTTCTCCAAAATATTTCAAAAAAATTCAAAACATTTAAAAAACAAATCTAAAAAACTTTTAAATTAATTTCCCTTTTCAAAAACAAAAAAAATATTTTGTTTTCATGCATACGATCAAATCCTAAAAATTTTCCAAGCATATTTTCATAAAAAAATTGCATCTATATCATGTTTTGAAAAAAAAATGAATATCGTAACCAGTTTATGATCATCCATTAAGGTTTGATCAAAATATCAAAAACCTTTTTCCAATCTTTTTTCTAAGGTCTAGATGTAGACTTTAATATTTGTGAGATGTAAAATTGCACAATAAAGTACACCATCAGATATTAAAAATACAAGATGTAAATAATATGATGCTAAACTTCGAAGTTTCAAAGGGTTAGGATTTAACCCAATAAGGTAGAGACTTTTTCATGAAGACAGATCTACCTTGAACCTTAGAAAAGACGAACGAATAGAAACCTGACTTAGAAAAAAACAATCAAATAATAATGCTGCTTACTTTAGGTAAGTTGCACTAGAGGTGATGTGTCTTCCCCTTGTACAACCAGTCCCTTACCCAGACTCTCGCAGACCATAGGTTCCTAGTGATCATAATACTCGGTGGCGATTCCTAAACATTAATCATAATTTTATTATTAAATCTAAAAACCCTTCCCAATACATCAACCTTATCAAGAGGCATGATAAAACCCCGTCGTTGCCCGATGACGTCGCAGCACACCCCGCAAAACCTTACATGAGAAATCAAACACAATAAATGATTTTACCTTTACATTCAATAATCTTCCTCAAGAATTCTAATTTGTAACAACATAAAATTTCAATCATTTTATACAACATAACTAAATTTATTTATAATCATCTTCCACACAAATTTATGCATTAATCTAACACAATTCATTTGAATAAACATAATTCCATCATATATTAATTTGTTCCATATTTACCCTTTAGGTTTTAGTAACCATGTGATTTTTTTCTTCATGATTTTGTTTTTTCTAATTTCCCTTCAATTATAATCTGCTCTACCCCAATATCTATCATTGCAACAAATTTTACGTTTCATCAAAATTCCTGTCACAAACCTTACGCCAAAATTCACAAACTTGGCATCAATCTTTTTCCTTTTTAATTGAGCTTGTAAAGTTAGGTTTAGAACCCCTTACCTATTAATAAAATGATTTTCAAATGCTAACCACTCAAAATTTGTTTGCCTTTTCTCTTTTCTTCCCTTTTCGTCATTGCTTCTCTCTCTAGTTTCTCCTTTCTCTCTCCACATTCTCTTTTATTTTGATAGTTAATGTATTTAAGCCCCTCACTCCCTCTTTAATTTAAGCCTTCTCTTTATAAATTATGGCCGATAGTATATAGAGGAAAAATAACTAAATTTTTCAACTTTCTCCTTTTATTTATGAAAATGCCATCAATTAGTTTTTATTTTACTTTTTTGTCCAATTGCTAATAATTTCTTATGGCTTTCCTGAACTTTGATTATCCTGAAATTTTACCCGAAGATAGAAGAATATGTTAGGAGACTTCTCTTAAAAGTTCAACTTGATTTGATAGGACTTATGCTCGTTAGCATAAAACTTGCCGGTACATGATTTTACATAAAAAATTCAAATTTTCTTGTCATCCTCACATGAAATGTATTAATTGCTCAACTAAATCCTATGGAACATTTTTTTTTATTCCATGTATATCCATTTTATATTTTCATCCTTTATTTCATTTACAAGTTTGTTATCGTCTCACGATAATGTTATTAGTTTCATCTTGGTTTACACTAAAACTTTTTCATGTCTTTCCTTCTTTTATACTTTTAAGCTCATTTAATAATTTCTCTTTTATTTACCATTTATTATAAATTTTTAACTTTTGAGGGCTCAGTGGCTTACATTAGCTATATTATCTACTTAATTTGTTTTTTATTTGTCGAGCCACTTAAGGGTACTAGAAGACCTGAGGCAAAAGAGAAGTCATACAAAGAAAGGTTCTTTCATGCAATGCATAACGGGCGGGCCCGTAAAACTCACTAGGATAAGCGGTATTATTGAACCAGACAAAGCAACAAGCAATGAAACCAAAAACAGATAAAGCGCCTAAACTAGTATTTGCAAGAAAATAGTGAGAAATTAAATTATGATTAATGATTGTCTCTAAATTTGTTTGCAATTCAGTCCTTTTATTAGTTTTTAAGTAAAATTAATTTTTTTTTCAAAATGCCTTTTATCTCTAATCAAAATTTCCAATTCCATCCGCTATAAACAAACTAAAAAAATAGTATTTGTAGAGAACAAAATGGGAATTTAAGAAAGAATTAACAATTAACATTGGATAACTGTGATCTTCAAAAAAGAAAAATTAACTTACAAAATCATCATCAACATGGACTAAACTATAATTTACTCAACCATATGGTGAAAGAAAAAAAGAAAAAGAAAAAACCAAAGATATGCCACGACATCATTGTTGACAGTCCTGTTATGGTCTCTAGCATAAAGGCCACGAATTTCTACACCTTCACTCTCCCAATGAACACCATAAACATAAGCCTTGTTGCCATTGATGCCATAACCTATCAACGTTGTTGCCTTTTTCATTTTTAATTATGCAAATGAACATACATTTACAAACCTAAGAATGCATTTTGTTTATAATGAATTTCATAACATTGAAAGTAATCGGCTGCAACTAATAATAAATTAAATGCAACTTACTTATTACAGATATAGAAATACCAGTAATAAGTAATAACACCAATTAGAAACCACCACACCTAATTGCAGATACTATAACATTCAGTTTTTACTTGGAAATTGACAATATAAAAGTGATATTGCCTTCCCATATTTACTGCTATTTAGGAATGGAACTAATATTCCAAAATAGTTACCTAACTTTCAAAAGCATGTAAGGGAACATTCATAGCATCACACCAATTGAAAATTTTGATTTTAACAACCTAAACCTAACATTCAAAGTTAAGTATCCAAACATTCAATTTGCAATAATACTAACTGTAATTTTTGCATATATGAAACCTACCATCCAAGAGCAAGTAACCAAACATTCAAAGTTAAGCATCCAAACATTCAAAGTGTAATAACAACAAGCATAAATCTCGATTTCCATGTATTAAACCAACCATTCAACAACAAGTTACCCAACTACAAATTTTGATTTTAACAACCTAAACCTAACATTCAAAGTTAAGTATCCAAACATTTGAATTGCAATAATAGTAACTGAAATTTTGGTTTCCATGTATGAAGCCAAAGTTTTGTAACAAGTAACCACACATTTAAAGTTCATATTTTAGAAGTCATGAAATTTCAACCCAACAACAATATTCAATGATACATAATGTCAAAACATACATAGTAATGGTGTTCCAAGTACTTGGTTACAGAAATACACAAATACGTAGGCAACTTCACATATTTCCAACAACAATTGTAGCATGGGAAGTCTGAAAAAAATAGTGGAAAAGATTTTAGATAATTGAAAATGTTATTGGAATATAGTATTTAACATAAATGAAAAGACATGAATAGGTTAATAAGTTAAAACTTGACCTTGTCCATCTAAGTTTTTCTTTGTTGTTCAAACATTATTTTCAGCCATGATATTTTTCTATCAATATAACCCATTGCAACCCACATCTCCCTCTTGCTCCTCGCACAAAAGAATTCAATTGCAAAGGTATACAATGCACTACCAAAGTTCACTTCATCAATAGAATGCAGTTCTTCCATAACCTCTTCAATGCTACAACCTTTTTTTTTTAATCTCTAGAAGGAGTTGTGCTCTCTCTAATCATGAAGACAGACTCAACAAGTTGATCTAGACATGCGAATAATTGTGCTCCCATTCCAGTCTTTTTTTTTTTTTCTGACATTGAGGTATAGTATTATGTGAACCCTTTCTCTTTGCACTACTGGGGTTGCTGCTACTGTTTGCGACATTGCTTCCACCAACCATATTGCTAACATCATGTATGAAATCAGGGATTACATCCTCTTGAGATTCACCACTTCCTTCTTCTATATTAGTTTCCTTATTGTTTGTAATTCTCATTCCAACAGTTCATTATCTTCATTTGATAACAGTCCTTATAAGGAAGTCCAAGCATATTCTCCCATGGCCACTATGTTACTAAACATGATGTCATACTTGGCACACAACGAGGGCTCGATGTCAACATGCCTAAACTTCTTTGCTCCTCTAATTTCCTGTGTAATAAAAGCTGGATGTACTTAGCAATGATAGTAGATTAATAAATAATACAACAAGACAAATAATTTTGTGAGGCTATTGATAATGAAAACTAAACTAATTTTTTTTTCCACCATTCATCAGTTGATGAGATGGTCCCAAGTTCAGTAGACCAACCAACTCCAGTTTCAGTTATTAATTTTTTCCATGCCCTCCAGTCCTTTTTAATCCCATCCCATTTGTTTTTAAGTTGAGCTTTTATTAATGAAAGTCCTGTTTGCTCTTTGTGTAAACACCCAAAGAAATATATATATATATATATAGAGAGAGAGAGGGATGATGATGAATGCAGTTTTCGCTGCCGATGCAGAAATCGGCAGCGATGCAGTTTTCGCTGCCGATGCAGAAATCGGCAGCGACGCAGTTTTCGCTGCCGATGCAGAAATCGGGGCAGCGACGCAGTTTTCGCTGCCGATGCAGAAATCGGCAGCGACGCAGTTTTCGCTGCCGATTCTGGACTGGGCAGCGATGCAGTTTTCGCTGCCGATTCTGGACTTGGCAGCGACGCAGTTTTCGCTGCCGATGCAGAAATCGGCAGCGACGCAGTTTTCGCT
>Ga0325401_1007421_pt1 | contig 10649 bp, 9 predicted proteins | sample PopdelMetagenome_FD_205666 | JGI IMG/M metagenome (GOLD analysis project Ga0325401, IMG submission 205666) | Populus deltoides microbial communities from Bellville, Georgia, United States - Xylem-PdKOR-R2 | ecosystem: Host-associated > Plants > Phyllosphere > Stem > Wood/Secondary xylem | place...
AGATGAATATTTTTTTACCCTTCTTTATTTGGATAAATAAATAAAAAAGAATTGAGGATAATTTAATTTTCATTGTTTGGATAGATTGGGGAATGAAAATAAAAATATATTAAATATCATTAGCATTTTAGGGCCATTGTAGTGTTGTGTGTTTAAAGATTTTATTAGATTGGTCCTTTTGTTTTTCTTTTTTACTTCATGAGTTTAAACCATAGGCTGTTAATTAATTTTGATTGTTGGAAGGGGTATTTGGTATTTTACCAATTACCACGAACAGAGAGGTGGATCCCGTATTTTTCAGATACAAAATGCTGCTTCCTCGACAGGCAGCAGCGCCGTTACATTTTGAAACTAACGAACAGATATCAGTAGCTTAGAGAGAGCATCCATCAATGGATTTGGAAGAGCATCGACGTAAAAACGAAGAAGAAGACGAAACCGAAGCCAATAAGCAGAAAGGATTTATTCTCTCTGTCTACTCTCACTATCTCCGCAACCGACTTGCTGCTCTCTTTCCCCTCTCTTTCCATGATTCCTCCGATTTTCTCTCCAGAATCTCCAATCTCTGCGTTCAAACCGGACGACGCGTCTTTTTTCCTCGTAGACGACGCAAGGCTTGCCTCCCACTCCCTCTCCCTTCTAACACTCTCGATTCTTCTGTGTATTTACTCTTTCTCTCACTCTCTTCACATTTTGATTTTCCTGTTTAATTGTTAATTAATTACTAGTTTTTTTGTTGATATTTAGGCATTATTTCACTTTTCTTATGAAAAAATCGCTACTGGTAATTGAACGCTGATTAGAAATTAGTGCACAAATTTATTAAAAAAAATTATGAAATATTCTTGTTTTTGTAAATAATGATGGATAAATAAGTATAATTATTTTAATTTGTTATATTTATTTTCTTAAATCTAGAATTTATTAGAGATGATGTCGTGTTTTCTATATGTGCAGGGTTAGGATAGAGTATTCGAGGGTGTATGATGTTTTGGAGGATATTATGGGGCATATTTTTATACATTTGCACAACATTCAAGATAATTTGCAATTTTGGCAACCTTTAATAGAGGTACTGATACTGCACCCAGTGTGTTTGTTGTTAACCGTTGTATCTGGTAAGTTCTCTCTGTTGTGATCGTTTTGCTTTGATTTGTTTGTAACTGCAGGCATCTAATGCTCGGAAATTGTACTTTATGATTTTCGAGAGAGGGCCACGTGCTTTCCTTGGTGGAACAGCTCAGGTGTTGCGTCAAAGCATTGTTGACGGTTGGTCTATGCAGCATCCAAGTCAATTTGCTTCTGCTTATATTTCTGAGAGGATAGTTATCTTAAGCAACTTAAGATCTGCCATTGCTACATTCTTGGCCGAGGTTCGTGTGATGCTTCTTTTGGTTTTGTATTTCATAGATAATTCTTACTAATTATTTGACCTGAATGTCAAATAATTATCTCAATGTGGGTAGCAAGATTCAAACTCGTGATCATTGGTCATTAAAACCTTGAACTATCTCATCCCAAAAGTTTAAGTTGTTTAGGTGAGGTCTTAATGTATGATTCATATTATGCTGTAACATTATATATGAACTTGCTCTTCATTGATAATTAGAAAACTTGGAAATGAGTAAACTTTCTTTGAAATATGGGCTTGAGGTGTAAAAAAAAAAAATTCTTAGTGTCAAATTTTTATGCTTGTTCTTTGTGGATGTTAATGAATACATCAATGAGCAAAAAAACATTGTAAGAACTAATTACCAATCAATTGCTTCGCTTCACTTCACTTGTAGGTTTACATGGAAGTTGATAGACGTGGAGAGCAGTTAGTGGAAGATCCAGAAAAGTCATTTCCACCATTACTAGCAGCTATTAATCGTTTATTTTCAAATTTGGAGGCATCAATTGGCCATTTACATGCAATACGTCAGGTAGAGAAACTAACATATGATGATTGCAGTGTTTCGCCATCCTTGTGGCAATGACAATTTGCTTATGACTTTTTAGTGGTTTTTTGTCATCGTAATAAAAGTTGCTATTATTTACTTTTCACTTCAATGATGTGCAGACTGATTCTTCTGTTGAAGGAAGCTATTCATTTCCACTTGTATTTGAGAAATCACCAAAAGTTAATCAAGAAGGGTCTCAGTGGACAGATTGTGAAATCAGTGATGCCATCAATGCGGTTTATAAAAATCTTGAGAAATTGGACTCCTATATATCTGTTATGGTAACAGTGCTTCCTATAGGCTACATTTTATAATTGATTGATTATCTTTATTGGTTGATTGCTTCTTCTTCTACTTACTCTTGTATATCTTTATTGTTTTTTAGAGATAATTGTTGCCTATTGGTTGATCAATGTTTTTGAGATATATTTGTTTCTTCTCTTTTCTAAGGTTTCCAAACACCAAAAGCCTAGTAAATTATCCCAGCACTGGATCCGCCACACATGTGGTGTAGTTGGCTTGTCATTTTGTTCCTTGTGGCTCCTTCAACATAGTCGTTTGATGGGAAGCCCTGATATTGACAACTGGATTCGTGAAGCCAAGGACTCAACTATTAGCTTCTTTAATGATCACGTGGAGCAACCGGTATGCCCTAACTTGCCCTTCTCATTGCTCTTCTTACTGTTAGGTTGACTGGCCCTAAATGCTTTCAGCTTTTGGATATTTAACAAGTATAATTATACATGTAGACCATAAAATAAATTTTGATGAAGATATTAAGTACTCAATTGATTGGATATCAATAACATAAAGCATCATAGATGATGATATCAATGAAAGATGAGCTTATTATCAACAAATTAATTAAAGTGAAAATTTCATAAAACTGTGTTCATAGCAATGAAAAGTTATAAGCATTGTACCTCAAGGGTTTCGTACCTCTAGTTGATTGAATTGCGATAGCTATAAAAAACCAATGGTATGACAACTACTTGGAAGTGAAGCTTATATCAAAGAGTACTTATACCATAACAAGATTTTGAATTAGGTTTTAAGACTCAAGGTAAAATGTATCTAATGGCTAACAAATCTTACCATTAGTCAGAGACTAGATGGAGGTTGTCCAACTTACTTTGGTATGTATGGGCGTATTAGCAGTCCTAACTCTTGATTGGATTAGGATATATTGAAACTTTTAGGTTTTAGTGATTGACTTGGATAGCTCAATTCTAAACTTCTAAGCCCATACATTATTTTTGTAAAAACGTTGAGCCAATCCAAATACTGATGAAATCACCATTATTTTAGCCCATCTAGATACTTGATAATTTGAAAGAAAAGAATGGATTTTCTTCCTGCCTAGTTGTTTGATGTGTGCATAGGTCCTTATTTATAGTTATACAAGAGTAAATCAAATCCCTTAATTGACTAACCAGTTCCTTAGTTTATGCTAGCTAATTATATCAATTATTGCATGCCTATTATAAATCACAATCCCTAAGTTACAGCCCATCACAATCTCTAATTTACAGCACAAATCTCATCAAATCACAACCCTTAATTTATAGCATAAATCTCATCAAATGTGTTGACACTCCCCCTCAAATTGATATTGACAGATCAAACAACAATGTGCCAATTAAGTATTGATGTTCTTTAGTCATCCTATGGTGAAATTTGGTTATGAGAAGAAACATGTGAAAGAATAGTCAGTTTTTGTTCAAAAACCTCTTGGATCTAATGACGGTCAACTCAATATGCTTTCTGCATTCATAATAAACTGGATAGCACTAGTATTGTCGGCACAAAGAGAAGTTGGATCGAGTGAAGAAAATCCAAGTTCAGTAAGTAGACCTTGAAGCCATGTAATATTCGAACATGGATGGGACATAGCTTGATTTTCAACTTTAGTTGAAGATTTTGAGACACGATCATGTTTCTTAGATTTTCAAGAAATTAGACTTTGCCCAAAAATAAACATCATCTAGTAGTAGAACGACAAGAGCTAGGGCAACCACCCTAATCTTCATTAGCATAAGTAAGTCATTTTAAGATCACTTAATAAGGAAAGAAAACTCCTCTCAGAATTGTCCCCAAAATATACTAAACAACACAATGAGCAATAATTATATGAAGATGATGTGGTCATAAACTAACCAAACTGCATGTGCTATATCAGGTCGAGTAATCATCAAGTAGTTGAGTCTCCCATCGATTCTTTGAAAATTAGTTGGGTCATCAAGAACATCCCCATCATTAGAATGGAGTTTAACATTGAGCTCCGTAGGAGTATTGTATGTGCTAGGACCTTGAACTTGGGCAAGATCAACACTATCTTGAGCATATTTATGATGATTGACAAAAATACCATATTAAGAGAGAGATCTCAAGCCCTAGAAAATATGTCAATGGACCAAGATCTTTGGTGTGGAAAGGCTATTGTAAGGTTGTCTTCAAATTGTGAGTTTTAGAGACATCATCACCTGTAATCAAAATTTCATCTACATAGATCAAAAGAATGGTTATACCTTGAGCGGTTCGACGAGAAAACATAAATGGATCATAAGCGCTTTGTTTAAAGTTTCTACACAGAGTGTACTTTTAAATTTGGCAAACTATGCACGCGGAGCTTGTTTGAGACCATAGAAAGATTTTCTTAATCGATAAACATGTTTGAAGCTAGCTAAAGGATATCATAGAAGTGGAGTCATAAAAATAACTTCATCTAGATCACCATGGAGAAAAAGATTCTAAACATCCATCTGAGATAAGCTTCAATGATGAGAAGCATCAATATCTAAGATTGTATGCACGATAGTCGATTTGGTAACTGGAGCAAATGTCTCGTCATAGTTTCGTCCATATTCTTGATGATTTCCTAGAGCCATTAAACAAGCTTTATACATGTCCAAAGAACCATTAGGTGTAACACTATACGCTCACTGGCACCCAATTGGTTTAACTTCAAAGGGACATGACACAAGATCCCAAGTATGATTACCCTCTTTGTGCCCAAATCCTGAACAACTGAGTTAACTTTGGGATAAGAAAAACACTATATGATAAAAGGAGTCAATATGAACAGTCCCAATTCCAAAAATAGAAATAGGTTCTATTGCAATATGAATTTGATTAGGATCACAGTTGGGGAAATTATGGTAAGATTATGTGGGGACCAAGTCATATGATTCAAAATAGAGGAGTCTAGAGAACATGACTGATAGGGACAAAGCTCGTGGCATCAGAAGAAACAGTTGAAGAAACAAAAGACCGTGATGCTGAATAATCCACATTGTATGCTCGAATTTTATGACTTTGTGGCCGATGTATATAATCCCCGATAACATCTCCAGACTCCTTATAATAATGCAATTTTTTTTCTTTTACACAGTTATTTAATGAGAAACATTGAATCTTGCCCGTTTCATGATACTTGTATTTGTCATGTGTTTTAAAGGCCACCTTAGACTGCTTAATGTTCTGTTGTTGTGCAACCGTTGTGCTTAATGACTAGAGTCATTGTTCTTCCCTCAATAAATGATGGAGACGTATGTCTAATTGGTTGTTTGTTCATCAATGTGGCATGAAGAGGCTCAAACTCCTTTCTAAGTTTCTTGAGAAATTGATGCCGATTAAACTTTTCATAAATCTTTTGTATTATGGGAAGTGCAAAATTGAGTGCTAACTCCCATTTCTTATTGAATTAATTAATCAACTTGCTATTGAGCATTTATTTTGAACTCGAAAATTTTCGGAAATTTTTTTGACCTATTTTTTATTTTTATTTATTATTATGAGAATCAATTCTTCTATTTCTGGTCCTGGAGTTTCCAGCATAGACAATATATGCATATTCAATCGAAAGAGATATAAAATCATAATAATAGTCCTGAACAGGCTTACCATCCTACGTGCGTTTTTGAAGATCATGTTCAAGTTGAAATTCCCTCGCATCATCTTCTTGTTGATAGACCTGTTTTAGATAGTTCCACATGGCAGAAGTAGTTTGATAGGTAACAAATTCAATGTTATATCTGATTCAACTAATCCCAAAATCCAACTAATAACTCGAGCATTATTTGAAATCCATTGAGCTTGATCCTTGAGGTCAACTGGTTTTGTTTCAGTTCTATCAATATAACCCTACAACTCTTTTCCTTGAATAAAATTTTGTAAATGAAATTCCCAAAGAAAGTAATTTTTCCCATAAAATCAATTCGTTATAATTTCTTTATTGCTCAACACATTTCCAAAAAAAAATTTCAAAGAGGAGAAACAATGCCAAATAACGTAGAGAAAAATCAACTATGGCCAAGAGACCATCAATTACAAACACAAAAAGAATTTTGTAGAAGAATTCTCTGAACAATCTGCAGGCCTCAACGCGAGTAAAGAAGAGCAATTTTGACTAAGAGACAACCAAACACGAGCAACAACTAGTACTCTAAAGACATTGGAGTTTTTTTTTTATAAATCCTCCTAAGCTTTCATACTATGTCCAATAATCATCTCAACCCAAAAGTTTAAACTTTTAAATGAGGTTCAAATATATGATTTATATTATTCTCTAACATCTCTTCAAGTGAATTTTTTAAGCTTGATACTTGCATAAACTCAAACTACCTTATGTTATAAAATTAATTTTAATTTGAAGAAAGAATAGGGGTGATGAGATTTGAACTCGTGATTATTTAGTCAACAAAGTTTTGATACCAAGATAATTTGAAAGAAAAGAAAGGATTTCCTTTTGGCCAAGTTGTTGTTTGTTATGTACATAAGTCTCTATTTACCTATGCAAGAGTCGATCAATTCCCTTAATTGACTAACCAATCGTTTAGTTTATTCTAGATAATCAAGTATAGGATTCCATACCTATTATAAATCACAAGCACAAATCTCATCAAAGTCGACTAGACAAAGATAATAATAATAATAATAATAATAATAATAAAAACAATCATGTCTTGAGTTTTTTAAGAACCAATCTTTGATTTTTGTAATCATTTCAAAATACCTCGTTAACTCAATACTTGGCCAATGTGGCGTAAATATATGGGCTTCTTCATGTTCAAATCTCAGAATAAGCTGGTTATTCCAGAAGACATTTTGGCCCTCAAGTGTGCTTTTGGTATCCTTCCATTTGTTCTGGATCCCTTTGAATATTCAGAGGAAGTCATTTCATAATATGCATTGGACTCACACTTTCTTTGTCTCCAAATTATTTATATATTCCTTGTTATTTAGGGATTATTTGCTCAAATTTAATGGTGTGGAACTTGATTTATGAACAGCTTCTGTCCATTAGAGATGAACTTTTTGATACATTCAGGAAGAGACACAAAGGTGTGATGGAGGTAGAAGAAGTGCAGTTGACTGCCAGTTCGCTGCATAGGTTAAACTTTCTTCCATTTCTTGTGGACTCATTACCTATTATATTGGATGTTGATTTACTTGTTATACAAAAAGAGTATTGTACTTCACTCATAAAACTATACTGTATGTTTTGGACTTAGCTGCAATGATGCCGTGGACCTTATTTACAATCATGTATTTCATGTATTCCACCCTGACTCTGAAGATAATGCTTATATAGTTTCTAAATTACCTGCAAGCTTAATTATGACAAGAGAGGGTCAAGAACAGTGAATAATACATAAAATGTTAACATGATAAATAAAAAAAAAGGCAAGTTGACATTAAAAAATAATGGAAGAGAATATCATTGTAGTGTATGGAACAAATCAAAAGGGGAGTCTCGCTATCACCTTGCACAGAAGATGCTGCCATATTATTTTCTTTTAAAAGTGTTTTCTTCTCTTAGGTTGATCTTCACTCGACCTTTACTTAATTATTTGCTTGAGATGCAGAATGTTATTGGCTTTCAGCGAGCAGACAAAAGGTCAAAAGTTCCCTGAACATGCATCAGATCAGGAAATGCTTGAAATAGTTATGGACAGGTTGACTTCTTTGCCGAACTTATTCTGGGTCTTTATCGTTACCCTTGATATTATATTTCAACAAATACCATAAGACACTTCAAGTATAGAACAGCAGAAGGGAATGGTTAACTCAATTACTATTTTGCTGCCATGCCTGACTCATTGTTTTGTATAGTAAATTGATGCATCCAAGGAACAATAAAGGGGAACCAGAAAGTTGAAAAACATGCATGTGAGGCACCAGAATATTGAAAAATAAGGGGAACCAAGCAATATTTATCTTTTTTTGTACTGGTTTTCTGTTCTTATCCACTTAGTTTCCTAAAGAAAGATTTTTCCATTTCACAATATAGCCCTTAGATTTTAGTTTATTTTTAATAAAATCTTATATGGCCCCTCAAAATTATGTGTATTCTATTCAAGTCTTCACTCGTTCTATAATTTGTCCACCCTCAGCCACTGTTCCTAATCCTATTGCTTTGTTTAAAGATCCTACTTTGATGATTGCCAATGGCAATAAGAATGGCTTATTACTAAACTATTTTCACCATGTCCTCGTGTGCATCATATGTGTTTGTCAAATGTAGAAGTTGATTGAGTCGTTTATCTGCTGTAAATTTGCTGAAGGCATTGACAAGACAAATTTGATCCTAGTGTGTTTTTGTTTGGACACATTTGTGTGCACAAAGAATGTTTTAATGGACATAATCCCCATGTACATTTGTTAAATCTGCTTTCAGTCAATAGAAATTTTACTCAAAGTTAAAGAAACTCAAATCATATCCTTGATAAATTTATCTAGGAAGGTGGTAGGTTTTTTTTTGGGGGAGGGGCTAATACTCTTAAAATCTCTCTGAATTATTAACTTCTTTTTTTCTTTGGAAAGAGAATTGTTAACTTCATGTCATTATTTTGAATTGCTACTTCTACAAAATTACTGATCTGATTATGTTTTCTGGCAGATTTTTTTTTTTACTGAAAAGTAAAATAATCAGCTTTTTAATTTTAATGCAGGTATGAACAGGAACTTACGCATCCTATTCAGAATCTCTTAAAGGGAGAGCTTGCCCATTCTTTGCTGATACAGGTACTGCAGACTATTTTTATTATGTTATTTTCTTATACTTTTGGCCATGTATAATGGGTTCTTGCTATTTCAGGTTCAGAAGCTAAAATTGGATATTGAGACGTGAGTTCACTGACCTTGTATTGTGGATAGATGATTAATGTTCCTTGACCATGTTTATCTCAATTGTCTTTATCTTTAATCAGGGCGATGCTTGAACTGGATCAGATTCTCAAGGCAAATGAGATCAATTTTGCTATTCTTGCAGCATTACCGGCTTTCTTTCTCTCTCTTTTGCTGCTAATGTTATTGCGTGCACGGTTTAAACGGGTAAGAATCTATTTATCTTTTTACCTTTCTCAGAGTAACTTCGTGAAGAGAATTAATCTGTTACCAGTTATATGAATTAAAAGATATTTGATAATACACATGCGTATCATTAGTTCAGACAAGTTCAGCTTGAGTAAATTCCCATGCTTACTGTTGCTGTGGTGATTTATTCTTTAATCCAGGGAAGAATTTAATGATTGTTGTGAGAGAGAGGATATTTGTTGCTTTTCATTTGGCATAAAAAAGCTTTGACTCTTTTCAGCTAGCATGACATTCTCTATACTTCTATTGAGCATAGCACTTTCTATACTTCCATAGAGCATACACCTGAGCCTTAGGTTAGGATTCGTGGTCCATTTAAAACAATTGGCATATTGAATAAACATGCAGTATCTAATGAGATTAACAATCAAATTCTGTAAATGCTTCAATCCTTACACTGTTCATGTTTCTTCCCTGTTTTTATTCCGTGGCTGCTGATTCTGCTTATTTGTATCAGGATACTAGAGCAGAAGGAAGGGGCAGAATTGCTCGGCGCCAAAGGAGACTGCTTTTAGTGGAGGTCGAGAAAGGAATTGCTCAATATCAAACTTACGTTAACCAAGGACTGGTATGAATCTGGATTTCTTTTAGGACAATTTTTCCTAGTTCTCCCTGTTACCTCAAGTATTTAGCATCTATTGATATTTTTGTTAGTTTTGTACTGTAAATGAAATTTATTGCATGATATGAATGATCTCTCTTTTTTAACCCTAGAATGACAGGGCTTTTCTCTCGTGCTCATGCATTAGTTATCTGCCATTATCTTTTCTACTTGACAGAAGGCATAGGCAGGTTTATGGTCTTGTGTGTTATGCTTTTCTGAGTAGATGAATGATTGGGAAAACTTGGATGGACTCTGATTAAAGAACTGCTTGATATGAGAAAATTATTTTAAAAAAAAATTATGATGCTCCATGGCCAGTGTTTTCTTTGAAAGTGCTGGAGTTGTTGTCCAACTTTCATGATGTTATCTCCTCTCTCAGTCTTGATACGAGATTTGAATTTGGGAGTCACTTGCTGGTTCCTCTTTCAGCTCTTGTCAAAGGACCAAAAGTTTTGAAGTGTCTTTTCTCCCGCTGCCACTTTTAAATGATTCAAACACGTTCGTTTGTTGCCCATGCATAATGAATATAAATACATCAACCCTCGTTTCCTGTGTTTTACAGGAAAAGGAGTCACAATGCATGTTTGGATTAGTGTTACATTGTCTGGATCGCCTGTTCCATGCTGTAGAGGGGCATGCAAAAGCCACTGGTGAATGGCAATGGTTAGTGTCATCTCCGAGTTTTACTTATTATCCAAAATCTCTTGCTGAGGTGTTCCCATCCT
>Ga0325401_1007422_pt1 | contig 10648 bp, 8 predicted proteins | sample PopdelMetagenome_FD_205666 | JGI IMG/M metagenome (GOLD analysis project Ga0325401, IMG submission 205666) | Populus deltoides microbial communities from Bellville, Georgia, United States - Xylem-PdKOR-R2 | ecosystem: Host-associated > Plants > Phyllosphere > Stem > Wood/Secondary xylem | place...
TTTTTAAATCAAAATCAGCTAAAAATAGTCATTATACAGTAACTATTCAATTCATAAATTTAAATTCAAACAACAATTCAATCCAAAACATAGATGAGGTTCCAGGAATAATTATTATTAAATACTAATATCATTGAACTTGTATTTAGTTTAATCACCCCCACCCCTAACTTTTAACTTTCAAGAAGTTACATATATAATAGTAACAAAGTTCCACACTTAAGATCTCGTATTGATGGAGTCTTAAGTTTAATATATTTAATTTTCAATGCTTTTGTATGGCCATTATAAGATTTGAAAGTCTAAATTCTTTAGCGTGTGAAGTATGAACGAATATGTTTCCAAAGGTTTGAAGTTCAGGATATATTAAAAGAAAAGCTAAAATATGTGCGGGTTTCACTGTAGTTCTACATATAAATTATTATGAATTACTATAGAATTATCTTTTTACTCTTGATTGAATAGAATTTAAGCCATCAAGCTAGGGTTTTTTTGTTTTTTTCTCAGGCTTAATGATCATTAAAAGATTGTTTGGGGATGCATGCTTATTTTTAAATTTTTTAACATAATAAAAATTCTTCTTTGCCCCCCAAGATAAAAAAAAATGTTGAACTACTGAACAAGGGTGCTCCAAGTTTTTCCACTTTCCATATATAGTAAAAGAACATTTTTAACCGTAGAAAAAACAAAAGAGAAGCTTTGTCTTTGGAGGTATTTTGGTATTTTCACATGGGTATTTTGTGTAATTAAAAAGGTCATAGGGGCATTTTGGTATTTTCACATTTGTTTTATTTTTTTAATAAAAAACCGCTGGTACGAGTTCCTCACACGCTAGCGAGTGAGTGGTGCCTGGCCATTTAGGTGGCGCATGTGATACTTTCAATTACAATTTCTCATATGTTTTGTTTTTCATTTCAGTCCGTATTTTTTTAATTTTTAATTTTAATTTTATTCCTTTTATAGTTCCAGTCTTCCTAAATCCATCCCTATTTTTTGGTTGGTGTTTCAGAATACATCCTTTAGTTTTCATTTTGGTCTTTTTTTTTGTTAGAGTTTTATTTGTTTACAATTTAATCCTTCAATTCTAATTTGTGTATATGATATTTTTTGATTCGGTCCTTCTAATTTTGATTTCTTTTTGATCCCCTTGGCTCTTTTGTCAAAAAAATTTCTAGTTTTTAACTTTACCCTTCAAATTAAATTTATGATTTTTTTTCAATAGTAATAATATTTATTTTAGTTTGGTCTTTTTTCATTTGATTTCTTATTTGTTTTATTTGCCCTTTTGTCAAAGTTCTTATGATTTTTTATTTTATCCTTCAAAACAAGTTTATGATTTTGGTTATAATAATAATAATAATAATAATAATTGTAGTGGTTGTAATAGTAATAGTAGTAGTAGTAGTAACAATAACAATAATAATGATAATAATACTATAAATAATGATTATAATGATAATAATAATAGTTTATTATCATAGTGATAATGGTGATGATGATGATGATAATTGTGATAATAATATTTATAATAGTAATAATAGTGACGATGATGATGATGATAGTGGTGGTGGTGGTGGTGGTGGTGGTGGTGGTAAAAGTAATAATAGTTGTAGTAGTAGTAGTAGTAGTAATAGTAGTAGTAGTTTATTATAATGGTTGTAATGGTTATGATATTAATAAGTGTGATGATGATAATAATGATGATAGTAATAGTAATAATGATTGCGATTGCGATTGCGATTGCGATTGCGATAGCAATAGTAGTAGTAATAATAATAATAATAATAATAATAATAATAATAATAATTATGGTTATAACAATAATAATAATGATGATAGTGATAAGAATAAAAATAATTATAATATTAGTTATAGTGGTGGTGATAATAATCATAACAATAATAATAACAACAATGATAATAACAACGATAATAATAGTGATCACGATAACAATATTAATAATAATTATGATATTACTTATTACTAATAGTAATAATGATGATAACTACAATGATAGTAACAATATTAGTAATGATAATAATAGCGATGAGAATAGTAATTTTTATAATAATAATAGTGATAATTCATCATTCAATGTTAGATTTACCGGGAATTAAGTTTCACTGTTTTTTCATATATGATATATTTTTTTTATCTAATATCCCGAATTACTGGTTTGAAAAGTTTACATAGTTCGACGTTCTCTTTTATTTTTTTGTTTTATTATTATTTTTTTAATTTTATCATTTAATATTAATTTTTTAAAAAAATTATGCAAGTTTTCTTTAAATTTATTAAATAAATCAATTCACATCAAGTTAACTCTTAAAAATTTATTATCTTGCCTCAATTTATAGCATTGCAAAAAAAATAAAATTTTAAAATATATTTAGCATAAGAACCAGTAACTACTAAAAACTGTAGAATTTAACCTAATTATTTGTTCATCGTATTTTTTTTTTCAAATAATAACGCTAAGATATGAATAGACACACTTAAATGAAGGGACAATCACAATTCACGCCCAGCTCTTGTACTATATGATAAAAGTTAATGAATGAATGAAGGGACGAAAAAAAAAAGGGATAAAAGAGGGAGGCACGTCAGATAACGATGAACAGAACGAGTTGCTACACCCACACATGGCTGAAAGATTACCTCCCCACTCTCCCACTTGACATCTCTACTCCTTTCTTTCTTTCTTTCTTTCTTTCTCTCCAACAGCTTTGGACTACTACACGTCTACATTACAAATGCATGCAAAGGAAGAGATGAACAAACAAAACGAAACAATATGAGTTTGATGACTTGAGTTCCAACAAGGAATGAGTGTACAAGTAAGTGTCTGCCTCTTTGGGTTTAGTTTGTTTTCTTGTTTTGATTAATAATAAATTTAAAGAGGTGGGTTTTGTTTGTGTCCTAAAATTTGTTGCCCTTTTATGGGATATTGGATGGCTTGTAAATTTGAAGCAGCTCCAATTCTCGTAGGTTCTTGTCATGAGTTCTGTGCACTCTTTTGTTTGCTTTCTTTCTTTCACACTGTTCGAGATAATAATAAGCACTACTTCTAATACTAAACAAATGCTTCTCTACTTACTACGATGCTAGCTAGTTGCCTGCAGGCATTTCTTTCTGTTTCTGTTTCTGTTTCTGTTTCTGGGCCTCTTCGCTTTCAAGGTTTTCCCGCTCTCTATAAAAAAGAAGGAAAAAAAAAAGCTTAGCTAGGTACTGTTTTCTGCATTATTTTCCCTCTCTCAATGTCTTCCTTATCTTTTTAACGCGTGATAGCTAGAGAGTTGGTGTGCATGTGATTTGCTTTTCTGTTTGCAGGTTGATATAGAGAAAGTTGGTTCCATTGTTATCTCGTTTTCAAGTGGGGATCAATCAAAAAGATGAACACGAGAGTCCGCACTGCTCTTCAGGCTATGAAAGCTCCTTTAAACCATGTTACTAATAAAGTAACCTCCTTTTTCTTTGCCACTCTTCTTCTTCTTCTTTTTGAGTTCTATTTCTTGTTTTTGTTTCTCTTATATTTCAGGAATTTGAAGGGTTTTTTTTAATCTGGTAAATGATTTCTTTCAATTTTCAAATGGTGAAATACGGGCTTAATTTTGCAAATCTTTGTAACTTAGCTTTTCAGCCACTTTTTATAAGAAACTGGATTAAAGATAGATAGATAATTAAGCTTCTAGCTCTTACAAAACCATAAAAAGTAAGTACTTTGGATCCAAAAATCTGCTTTGGGTTCTTTCACTCATCTCAAGAAAAGAATATATATGGCCTCTTCTTTTTGCTTTTTTTCTTTAGTGGACTCTTCTTCTTCAAGCTTGATTCTGTGTTAATGTATTTATTGTAATTGATATTGAATTTATCAAGAAGGAGAAGATGGAGACTCAAGGGAGCATAACAGTTGGTGCCCATAAACCTGCTGCTAACCGGCGTAAAGCAAACAGGGAAAGGAAATTGGCCTTGCTACAAGATGTACTAAAATTAATTTTCCTCTACAAAACCATTCCAATTCTTTTTATTAAAATTAGAGCTGAGTTGTTTTTATATTGAATATCGCTTTGTTCAGGTTGATAAGCTTAAAAAGAAGCTTAGACATGAAGAGAATGTTCATAGAGCACTCGAGAGAGCTTTTACTAGGCCTTTGGGAGCTCTACCTCGCTTACCCCCTTATCTGCCTATATATGTTAGTATAAATTCCTTAAAATCAATGTTTGGTTTTTCCAAGTTTTGTATCTCTTAGAGGTGTTTTTTTTTTTTTATGATAAACAGTTATTAATGTGGGTACTTATTTGTTTTGTTTTAGGTGTTAGAGCTACTTGCTGAAGTAGCTGTATTAGAAGAGGAAGTTGTTCGGCTTGAAGAGCAAGTTGTGAATTTTAGACATGGACTCTATCAAGAAGCTGTCTGCATCTCCTCCAAGAAGAATCTGGAGAATTCAAGTGATGCCATTGATAACCAACCATCAACTACTAGACCAAAACATACACGATCAAAATCACTCTCTCTTAATGACACCAGCTCAGCAACTTTAGCAGCAAGGCCTCAACCTTCTCTAGCTAGATGCGCTTCAAGTAGAAGGCTGTTTCCCTCTGACCCTATTATTGAGCGCTCGGGGCAGAGTTCTAATAGGCCAGCAAATGGAGGAAACCATGTTTCTGGTAAACCCAATTCTCCTTCTTCTCTTGTGGATGATGAACAAGGAAAGGAGAATCGATCATGTATTGCTTCTGCAAAAGTTAAGCAATCTCCGGGTAAGAAGCTGGCAAAAATCATGACTCCAGTGAAGAGGACACCAAACAAGCGGGAATCCGTGGAGAAGAGCATGGAGCCTTCTAAGTTACAGGTACATATTTACTCACCAGTTTTTATGAGGAACCTGCCGTACATTACATTATGGTCTTTGTAGTTGATGATCATTTTTATATTGCTCAGCTCGAATATCCGAAAATAACATCACGCCAAACAAGGTAACGGAGGATATAGTGAAGTGCTTGTCCAGCATTTTCTTGAGGATGAGCACATTGAATGACAAAGCTGTTGAACTCAAGAGCGGCTTTGTCATCTCCTGTTGGTGATGGAGGGAATGAAATTCAGGATCCCCATGGCATCTCTGCAGAGTTCAAGATTAGAGATATTGGTCCTTATAAGCATCCTTATACAATTGAAGCTAGCTCAATCGATCTCAACCGTAAACAAATGCCTTGTTTTTGCTCCAGAGATTAAAGTAAGTTTTGGGCGTCACTTCATTTAAAGTTCAAGCAGCTATGGTTTGTATTTTACTCATGTGTTTTCAATAATGCTCAGGTTTCTACTAGGGAAGCATGCCCCGGCAAATTCAGAGGGTCGTATCCATCAGCAAAAGCTTGCTTTCTGGATAAACACTTATAATTCATGCATGATGAATGTAAGATCTCTCTCAAAACTAAATGATAGGCCAGAGATTAATAATATGAAATGCAAACATGCAAACACCGTTGATATTTCAGGCGATTCTTATAGAATGGGATACCCGAGACTCCTGAAATGGTTGTAGCTCTGATGCTAACTAGATGCTTTCTTCAGTGTGATAGAATGATGAGACGAAAGCACGCGGCATTTTCGGATTCGAGTGGTCTGAGCCTTTGGTTACATTTTCACCCTGTTATGGAAGCTGGTCATCCCCTGCTGTAAGTTTCTCTATGAATTTGGTACACAAACTTGGTCACCTCACCATTTCGTTCTCTTTTTTTTCCCGAAAAAATTACCAAGAAGCTGCTCATTTAGTGCATTATTATCAGAATCAAGAATAATCATTGACGATGTAATCCAAAGATTACTTGTAGTTGTGTTTCATCTTTGTGAATATGCGTTGGTAAATGTACTAATGTTTATATATACAGAAATGCAGGTAAGAGTTTACACAGCCTCTCAAGTTGAAGAAGATCTAGAGGCAGCAAAGCGAGACTATTTACAGGCAACAGTTGGAATATCGAGGACAAACAAGTTAATAATTCCTGAACTGTTGGATTGGTATCTACCAGATTTTGTAAAGGACATGAAATCTTTGCTTGATTGGGTATGTCTGCAGCTACCCAATGAACTGAGGAACGAAGCAGTTAAATGCCTTGAGAGAAGGGGAAGAGATCCGCTCTCGCAGTTAGTACAAGTAATGCCATATGATTTTAGCTTCAGGTTGCTTTTACATGGATAAAACATTCTCCCTTTTGATATCCGATCCTGCCTAGAATCTGCTATCAACATTTGAATGCTGGGATTCAGTACAGGGATCATGTAGACATATGTTAACAACTGGGGGCTTGAACAACATGGGATTTGGTTGTGGTAGTTGTTTCGTATACATTGATGCAATAATTCCCAGTTGATTCAGTGAATGGTTTAACCTCTGTTAGTCTCTCTGTTACTACTACATAAGCTAGAGATGACATTACTGAACAATTCTTGTTGATGACACAGTTTGTGATGGTCCCTGGGTTTTATAATCTTGTCCAAATCCTTACATTACAGTCAAGGATGTTCTGTACCCTTAGACTTTGACTAGCACAGGTTACTCCGACTCCTGAGAACAATTCTCGATTTTTAGTGCAACTCCAGTTACGAATTTATCTCTAGTAATATATATATATACAATTTAGTGATTTTTTCTCGAGATTTCAAGTGGTATTAACTGGTTTTGAACTTTTAATCAACATATTACCCTTCATAGACCATTGTATGGGGAAGAAAAATACTAAACTACTGTAAAATCAATCCTTACTTTCATTTTTTTATCCTAGTATGGGTCCTAATGATCTAATTAAAATTTAAGGATCCAATTATGACTATAATTTTTCTAGTTATCATAATTTTTCTATCACTTTTTTCTTTTGGCTATGAAACAAGGTCTCTTGGCACATGCTTCATGTGTATAAAGATTTTTTTTTATTTTTTTTAGAATAATGTGTATAAAGATTAAAATGTAAACACTTTGAAACATTTTTAATAAAATACTAAAGAGGTATGAAATTACGCTCTTGTGATGCATGATTTAACTTAGAGAAGAAAAGGCAAAAGGCTCTTTTTTTTCTTAGAAGAAATTATTTTTCCTGTTGTAAAATATTTTTACGGTATATTTGTTTTGTTAAATTAAATTGTGCAAGTTTAAACACTGTAAAATTGAAAAGAAAGGTAGGAGCAACATAAAATAATAAACGAGTATAAATAATATCATCTTATATATATATATATATATATATATGGTAGTTATAGGTATTAGTTTACAATTATCGAAGTAAAGTTCTAAAATTAAAAATCCAAGTAAGAATATCATCTTAAATACTTGATTCTTGAATATTGTGCTCCGTTAGTATTCTCATAGCTTATATTATTTGTTTAATAATGAAAAAAAAATATGTAACATTATATGTAATAATGTTTTAAATCTTAGTTGTAAAAGTTAAAATAATTTATTTTAAAAGTAAAAACCAATCCCAAAATAGTTTAAATTAAATATATTTTTTAAAAAATTAATTTTTAAAATCCACAACTAAAAATATTTGTTTTAGATCTACAGCAAAAACACACTGTATGTGATTAACCAAGGAAATTGAATATTTTTATTAGTAATGCTTGTGTAGATGTCCTCGTATGCCAATTAGCCATCTCTGATCACCCAAGGACATTGGATATTTATTTTGTCCTTCCCTCCCCTCCACCTTGAAACGGTCCACCACAGTGAATGCGACAATGCACAGGGGCAATAGTGGCTGAAACTGCTGCGCCGGTGGTAAAGACTAAAATTTTAGGGCTGGTGGAAATGGTGTTTACCATGTGGCAGGGAATCCTTGATAGCCAGCTTGCATCTTCATCGCCATATCAAACGTTATTCTGTTAAAAAAACCACTGGTAAAATGGATCTTGGTACTGTTGTCGAAAGGAGCAGCCCAAGTTCCACTTTATTAAAAGGACTGTACTGTGACGTGTCAGAAAGGAAGAAGCAGAGGCGGAGAAGAACATTTTTAGCCGCCAGTCATCTTCATGACTTCAACGCGGACAAGTAAAAGCAAGTAAATACGGAGAGGATGCCCGTTTAGCAACCCCGTAAAAGTACTCCATGTTTCAGTGAAAACTTTCAGTCTTATGCTCAACGCCTATTTATTACAACCCACATGAAACTATATCACATATTCTACAAAATTTCTTGCATAAATTATGTTCTATGGCTAAACATCGCAATAAAAAATCAGGATGATGATCGTATGAGAGATCGAGCACATGAAAGAAAATACAAACAAGTTACTACACGCGCTGCTAGTTCCCTTCCAAGCATACTGGTGCTGATATTCTTCAAAGCACATTTCCATAGCAGCGACTTTTCCTTGGGGAAGGAAGGAACCGATAATTTTCAAGGCTAGATTTCCTTCCTGAGCAGTTGAGAGAAGAGCGAGCCAAAATCTCCTCATTTAGACATCAGCCAAATGGTGAAGGAACAGGCCCTGTGAGTGCATCTGATCTTTTAATACTTCCCATTCCACAGATTATGCATCCAGGTGCAGAGAGAGCCGAAAATTTGGCTCTGCAGAGATCACACACATCGTATCCGATTTTGTTGAAAGACGGCTGAGCGTGGCAGCACAGAACTGGGAAGGATCTTCCAAAGGATCAATAGACTTATTGGACAAACCCCTATGAACGCACATGTTAATCAGGCTTCTCAACTCATCCTGCTTACTTGGTGGAGCTTTGGACAGGAGCAGCTCAAGCATCTGCTTGGCATATGCAAAGTTCTGCACTTCCATATTTCGCTTGATGGCGGTTCGGAGGCAATTTATTCGGTGCTTTGCCAGTAGAGGCAAAGAACTCAGATGCCTTGACAATCTAGCCATCTCACCCCTTGCACTGAGTGCACTTGGGCCTTGCACTTTCTGCAGCCGTGCAATTTCCTGCCCAAATGATACTAAAGCATTATTTTTGCTGACATTGAGAAAGGGACCTCGAATGCTAATGCTAAATGATGGCAAATAATTTAATAAATGCATTGATAGAGCATAACTTGACGAAAGAGATTCATGCAGTTGAGAAAAAAAAGGACAGTATCGAGTAGATCTGTAATGAACATCAATGAAAGTATTGGCAATCACAGATCTTGTTTTAATAGACTCTAGGAAATTACAAAATTATATTTCAGTCCCCTGGTTTCAATTCAAACCCAACCAGCTTGAGTTGAGTCAAAACTGGTCAGCCAGTTAACGATGCATATTTGTTGGTAATAAAAACTGTTTTTGGATACCAGAATTTAAATGACATCAAAGTACCTTGAGAAGAGTTACTGCTATCTTGTACTGAGCACAGATGGTTGCTTGAGCTTTGATATCAGCTCCACCAGAGTTATCCTTAGCTAGTGCCAGGAAAGCTTCATCAAAACAGGACAGGGCATCAGGTTGTTGATTCTGTTCAAGGTGTGCAAGTCCAGTCTTGAAACATACAGGTGCAGCTGCCCCTCGGGGAACCTATCATGAGCCAAGCCACAAGAATAAAAACAGTGAGCTGGATAAGGCAAGCTAAGAAAAAAAAGGAAAAAATCAAAGACAAGAAACTAAAGCAAAAAAAACTCGCAGATTCACCTGTCCAGGTCTCACAGATGACGGCGGAGATGCAGGGGCAGAAGATTTTCCTGAATCTGGAACTCCAAGAACACTAAGATCAAGAGGAGGTGTAGAAAGCTGGACCTGAGGTACTTGAACTTGAGACTGAGGTGGAATGGCAGCCTGACCAGAAGCTTGTGGCGGGACACCACCATCAACAAGTCCAATGGACACAAATGAGGCAGCTAGTTGAGATGGTTGTGGTGGAACACCACCATCAGGTAGACCAATATCAGTCACAGAAGCAGCAGCTGGGTTGGGTGCTATATTTTTCCTTCCAACCCCTTGAGAAATTTGATCCAGTTTTGCAAGAAAAGTTCCTGGAGGAGGCAATGATGCTGCAACTTGCAGGGAAGGTATTGTGTTCTGGAAAAAGTCTTCTGGGATAGGTCCAGTTGTAACTCCTCCACCCATGACCATCAGACCTGGTTGTGATACTGGCACAGTCTGCGTTAAGGGATCAGTACCAAACAAATCAGCAGGGGCAGAAACTGGGGCAGTGCTAGCTGCATTTGCACTAGTAGGAGGTTGGGATAAAATCTGACCAAGATCCTGGGAGCCAGTTAATGATTTTGTCCTCATAGGTGGGCCTAAACCATCACCAAGTTTAAACTGCCTTGTAGCTTCTTTGATCTTGTTGACATCCACTGTAGTAGATGAAACTGGCTTATCCCGAATTCTAATTTGCAGCTTCTTTGTTTTTGATACTCCTTCCTCATCACTGCTGCTACCATCAGTAGCACTTCCATACATCGTTTTCTTGAATTCCTCTTCTGCTTTTGCCTGTTGATCGGCAGCAGATGTACTTGCATGTTTACGAAGTGTTTCCAGACCCATCAAAGCATCAAGCTTCACATGACCAGCAGGCAGACCATATGACTTGTTGGAAATGGATTTAGCTAAGGAATTGGGAAGCCCATTTGGCTTATTGTCACCTGCAGGGATAAAAGCTTTGACCAAACTATTTTCCCTTACTTCAACAACATTGCCTCTTCCTTTAATTGAACCCAGGTAAACAC
>Ga0325401_1007428_pt1 | contig 10644 bp, 2 predicted proteins | sample PopdelMetagenome_FD_205666 | JGI IMG/M metagenome (GOLD analysis project Ga0325401, IMG submission 205666) | Populus deltoides microbial communities from Bellville, Georgia, United States - Xylem-PdKOR-R2 | ecosystem: Host-associated > Plants > Phyllosphere > Stem > Wood/Secondary xylem | place...
CATTTATAGTATTATATATCATCAGCCACCAACCTATTAAATTAATGACATCCCTACCTGACCTATTAAATTTTCTATCAGGTCACATCCCTGTGAAACCTGTAACATTCCTATCAAATCTATTAATTTTTCCTTGTCAAACCTAATTTTTTAAAACAAAATTAATATTGGGGGTTGGATTACATAGCACGTGGAAATAAATTCTTTTAACAATCCTTGGTCTTCGCATGCCAAAACGTGAACGAATTAATGCACCGTCAAATTCTTTGCCATTCATCGTGTGAAACTAACTTGTATAAAAGAAACCCTGCTCTCGGTTCATTCACATCCTTTCTGCAGGAACTAATAAAAAAGAGATGAGTATCTTCAAGAAACCCCTCTTTCTTGGGTCAAAATTCGCCATCCTTTTGTTTCTGCTCATCCTTGCTGCCAGTACTGTTGCTCTTGTGATTGCAACCAAGCAATCAAACTTCCGAGCAAGCAGCGTGTATTCTCCTCAAAGTTACCGTTACGTTCAGCCATCAGCCCCTAATCCTTGCAGTTACCTGCCTGGATCAGGCCAATGCCATCAGCATGTTTTTGTTTCTTTAATTTATATATAAATTTCAGGGATCATATTGATGATGGAAGTGGAAATTAATAACACAAGTGGGCGATAAAGAGTGTGCCAACGAGAGTCGATTTAATGAGTCCTTGTCCTTTTGTATGCAAATTAATTATTATTAACGAGTATTTATTTTTAAATTAAGAATGAACTGCTATGATTTTACCACATACTATATATTGTTTACTTAAAACCAAAATTAATATAAAAATGTTATCTATTTTTTTAGGAGAGATTGTATACAATATTGAAGGTTCTTAAATTTTGAACTTCTTTGTGGAGTCACATCCAGCTAGATTGGGACTGTAGCTTAATTTATTGATGACCAACAACTACTTAATAATTACTACCTACGGGTGTCATTAATCTTCATTAAATTAATTAAATAGTCAATATACATTATTATTTATTTAATGTTGTGTACTTTGTAACAAGGATCGTGTTAAGATTGAGGTTCTACATGTACATTAAATGTTTGTTATTATGTTATAAGGTTTTTTTAAAAAAATATTTTTACCTGAAAATAAATTAAAATATATTTTTTATTTTTAACATCAATTAAAATAATCAAAAAAATACTAAAAAACATTAATTTAAAATTTTTTTCAAGTAAAATAGATTTTTAAAATATACAGACACAATTACAAATTAACCCGAAAAACAAACTTTTTTTTTATCAAATCTGAATTCTAAAACACAGTTTCTCTCTGATGAACTAGAAAAACAATAATATAGATAAGCGTTAAAGACACCACCTTGAATGCCTAACAAGCCCGCACATGACTCACATGGTGCAATTAATATCAACCAGTACCATGACCTCCTAAGAACAGTACAAGAAGTTTCACAACTCTTCATCTTTAAAATCATCGACCAACTAACTAGCTATAGTAGTAAATGATACATGAAAAACCATCATCAGCGCCAGTACAATATCCTTCTGGCACATCAGAAGAGAAAACAAGCATCACACCTTCAAATGAAGAAACAGAGCTCTGACTGTAACCTAGTTCCAGCTGGTACTCATGCGAGGACAGAAGAATGACATTGTTGATTTTATATTAAAAAAACATTAATTTAAAGATTTCTCAAGTAAAATAGATTTTTAAAACATGTACAGACACAATTACAAACACAATTAATACCATCTCGCCATCATTTTTTTTCTTTATTATTTTCTTCACATCTAACAACGACCTTTTCTTTTATTATCATAATTAAAAAATATTTTATGTATAAAATATTTGATAAGAAAATATTTTTCAAGTCAAATATTTTTAAAAATATTTAAAATTACACGTGATAATATTTTATTTACGCAATCTAAATATTACAATATCAATTCCTATGGCTTGCTTGCAAAATATTTTGGTACTCTTGCACGCTTGCTTTCATCTATGGCTTCGAGCTAGATCTTTAGTGGTTAGTGGGTCATTTCTATTGAGCCCAGGTTCTAGAGTTTGGGTACCCAACTTAATATAACTGCCCAAAACATTAAAGGCCCAAAATTAAAAATTTCACATCCGGGCAACCCGTAATCGCCAAGAAACCCATGTATAGAAGCCCTTATATCAACACTCTAGGGTAAGGGTTTTTCATCAGTAACCAGACCGAATAGCAGCAGAAGCCGATCAGAAGCAAGCGAAAATGGTAACCCTCGTTATGTCTAGATCCATCCTGTCCTGATGGGTTTGAAATCTGAAGCTCAAATTTTGATTTTTGATGTATGTTGGTATTTGTAGCCGTCACACAAGACATTTAGGATCAAGAAGAAACTAGCAAAGAAGATGAGGCAAAACAGGCCTATCCCTCATTGGATTCGCATGAGAACCGATAACACTATCAGGTCTTTTTCTTGAATACGTTTTGTTGCTTGCCTTGTAGAAAAGACAAAAAAGATTTAAAGCTACTGAATGTGGGTTTTTTTGGTTTTTTAGGTACAACGCCAAGCGTAGGCACTGGAGAAGAACTAAGCTTGGATTCTAAGGTGTTTTGGGTGTTTGGCATATTGGGATTTGTTAATTTAATTGGGTTTTAATTCGTTGGAGATTTGATTAAGAAAAGAATAGGATTTGATGTTGTTTTCTACGGAACTCATGGGAGTCCCACTTGATAAATCTTGCTATGTTTGAAGTATTGATTTGCTGAAGTAATTTTCAATTTTGATGAAACTTGCAAGTTTTCGAATGTTAGTGTTCTTTTATCGGCTGGGAATGCTGAATTGATTTTGTTCGTTGGTATGCATTTTGAATGTGTTTCTCTTACTGTTTTATTAGGTTTCAGGTGTTATTAGGGTGGAATCCTTGCTGTTTCTCAGATTTATTAGCTTAGGTAATGGAAGTTAAGTGTCTCTAGTTTTCTTCTAAATACCAACTATTGCCCAAGCTAGGTCTAGTGGATCGACTTGTTTAATTGCTTTGATGCATTACATTAGTTAGTCCAATAGCTGTCCTTAGGTTGATTTGCAATCTATGGTTCAGTTGTGATTCAACTTTACATGTTCAAAGGAGGTTCTGTGTTCTTTTGTATAATGTTTACATGTCTTATTTTCAGCTTGATTATCTTTTCTAGAATCGTAGTCTTCTTTTCATTTGATTTTTGAACAAAATTTCTTGTCCGAGGGTATATTTTCTGCTTCTGACCATAGCTTGTGGTCTAGTTTCTAAATGCAAGCTGCCTTATCATGTAGTCTTGAAGACAGTTCAAGTCTTCCATAGCTTGTATTTTCATGATCATGAATTTAATTTTCCAATTGTAATTTGGGGATTGCTTATGGTGCTTGGTTTCTTACCTCTTAATAAACGTGTTGCCAATCTCCAAATTCAGTGGGTTCTTATTTCATCTAATTATGTACTCTTAGATGGCATAAACCATCTGACCTTGCATGGCCAGGTACCATTTAATGATCTGGTGGTAATTTGTACTGCAATTTGATGCAGTTTTCTGAAGATTCGATTGTGCATTCAACGTTCGTTATTCCTTGGTATCGAAATCCACACCAGGGGAATCTCATTTGCAGAGGATTTCTGTGAGTGTTTCCTGGCCCTGATGAGCTATTATAATCTTTGTATTTATTTTTCCCCTTCTACTGATAAAATATCAGTTAATAGTGGAAAGCGAAAACCTAACGAGTTGCCTATGGGACACATTAATAAAGAAAGTGTTCAAAAAGAATGCCAAAAGCCACTGACTAACCAATTGATCACTTTATTATTCTCAAGTGAGTTAAAAAGGCAAACATGTCCATCGTTGACCTATAAGATCTTCAATCAAAATTTGGTCCCATCTCCATAGGTAAAGCTTAGGAAAATCTGTTCAGGACAGATAAAACCATTTTGGGTAAAGAATTATCCATGGCATAACGAGTGGGTGTGTTCTCTTAATGGGCCGAGAAGTAAGATTCTCTTTACTCATTGAAGACTTTGAGTTTTGGAACACGGAGATAGACCATGAAAAACTTTTTGCTTGGATATTAAACCTTACCTAACCTAACAAATTAATTTGAGAAACTCACATTTTTATGAGATGGTTATGAATTTTATTTATATTTAATTTATATTTAATTTTTGTTTGAAAATAATATAAATTATATTTTAAGATCTCATATAACAACTAAGCTTTTGGGTAAGATGATTCTTTGACAAGGTATAAGAGTTTTATTAACCAAGTGGTCACGAATTTGAATCTTATCATTCATATTTTATTTGATAAAAAAATTAAACACAAGGTGGTGTGGTCTATGCAAGTTTCAAGTTCAAAAAACTCATTTGAGAGGGGTGTTAAAGAATAATACAACTTATAACACCTTTGTTTCACTTCTAAAAAGCTTAATTTTTTATTTCAATCAACTCTATTAAGATAGTATATTATAGAAAGTGAAAGCGACATTCTAAACATTTGGAAAAGTCTTTTAAAGATAAAATTATGAGTGATTTAATATTTGTCCTTCAACAAGTATTGATGGAAAGTTTTCTAGTCTTTAACCCCAAAAAAAATTAGAGATAACAGTTTGATCCTAAACCCCTAAAAAGATTAGGAATTACAGTTTAATCCTAAACCTGTAAAAGGATTTGGTTTAATTTTACACCCGTAAAAAGATCATGTAACGGTTTGGTTCACTCACTAAGAAGACTGGTGTGTGATCATTGTAAATCAATCAAATAGCAGAAACTAATTGCAATTATTTCTTAAAGGTATATTACTCAATTTGATAGAGGGTTACAACTCATTGAAAATACATTTCTCATTTGTATTTTTAAGCTTTTATTTATTCAAGTGTTGTTCATGATATTTTTGAATTAATTCGACCATGTTTTTAGTTGTTTTTGCATATATGTTCAAGTTGCTTTGAATACAAGTTGTAATTTGATTGTTCGTTCTTATTCTTAATCTAGTATTTTATGATGTCTAACAAATGATTAATGATATGCTTATAATTTTTTAATACTTATTCTTAAATTTCAAACAGTTTAAACTTTTTAATGAAATGGTTCGGTATTGTTTTCTTCAAAATAGATCTCTTATAAAATAACTAATATAACACTACTAGTTACTCTCAGAACTTTATAATTTTTTTATATTTATTTAGACATTTACATTTTCAGGGGAAATCTAGTTGGACATTTACATTTATTTGCCTTCCTTTAAAAGGAAAAATTGAACAATTTCACAAGTAATTTTCAATCTATTATCATATATAAAGCAAAATATTTAGTCAAATTAATCTAATTATTGTAATTTTATGTCCTAAGTTACAAGTTAATCAAATTAATCTAATTTAAATAGGATTTCTTTCAATATTTTTTAAAATAATAATTTGTCAGTCTCATTTTTCATCATTAACTTTACTTGATCAAGCGAATTCTAGTAGAAAAAAAAATTACTCTCACTTTCAACTTGGCAGGTAAAGAGGCGTCCATCGATTATTATATTAGTGTGTTTGTCACTGTAGTTGAAAAGTGATTTTTAAAAATTTTAATTTTTTTTAATTAATATATTTTTGATGTTGTTAGATTATTTTAATGTGTTAATATTAAAAATAATTTTTAAAAATAAAAAAATATTATTTTAATATATTTTAAAATAAAAATCATATTAAAAACAACCCTGCTGTACTAAAAAAAAAAAATCTCTATATTAAGATAATGTCACATGATTAAAGAATGATCCACCCAGGTGACAACTACAGGGGATATTTTCTTGAACTGAAACGAGTATCTCGTTAGTATTAGAATACTTGCGAATGGTCTTTGGGACTGATTGGACGTTCCTGAGTTGACGTTAAAAGTGTAAGATCTAATAAATGACTCGTGAGAACACTCTCAATCACGCAACTTTCCTAGTAGAGATTCGCATGGGATTAACTTCTATTAAAAAATAATCTCTCTTTTTTGTATTAGGTTTGATTAGCGATTCATTGTATAGGATGGATAGCGAAAGCGCGTCTACTTTAAGCAGTACTTTATCATTTTAGTTTTAATTTTAATTTTAATTTAATGTAATTTCATGGATAAATGCTGTTAGTAAATTGCAGCAGCTAGTGCTTCTTTAGATGACCAGTGGCATATTGCCATGTGGAGAGTAAGGTGAGTAGAAGCCAGAATTCTCTATTTTAATTTTGTTTTTTTTAGAGGGAGAGCACAAAATTCCTTGGCAGTCTTCGAAACTCCATATATATAAACCCTTCCTCTCTCAATACATTTCGTATCCTTATCTGAAAGCTACTCAAAACCATATATGATGAGTATCTTCAAGAGACCTCTCTTTCTTGTGTCAAAATTCACCATCCTTTTGTTTCTGATCCTTGCTGCCAGTGCTACTGATCTTGTGATTGCAACCAGGCAACCTAAATCTCGAGCAAGCAGCATGTATTCTACACAAAGTAACCGTCCCGTTCAGCCTTCAGGACCTAATCCTTGCAGTTTCCTGCCTGGATCAGGCCACTGCAAGCCTCCCAAGTGATGCCTGTTTCATGTATATTGTCCACGTACGGTACTTTTTTAAGGAAAAGAAGACATTTTTTTTCTTACTTTTTGATAATTCTCTTCTTTCAAATCTTGCGATTTGTCGTTAAATCATGTTAAATCATAAATGGCTATGTCTTTACTACATTAATATTTTTCTTTATAGAGAAACTGTAGAATATACAGAAAGAGATATGTTTCTTTCATAGAAATACTCTCCCTTCCTTCTTGTACCTCTTATCAATATAAGACTATATTTGAGTTTTGTTTTATAAGTATTTTTTTTCTTTTAATTTCTGACGATCTTGTGATCTCTCTGGATTTAGACTGACCATGTTCTTTCTCTTTTGTTTACATACATATTTCAGGGGTCATGTTGACGATGGAAGTGGAATATATTAAGAGCTAGAGAGTGTGGCAAGGAGAGTTGATATAATGAATCCATTTGTATGCAAATTAATGATCATTAATAAATATTTTTTTCCCTAATTGGTGTTGGTTTGTTGATTTTGGATGTTAATGATGCAAGTATCATTTTGTTTATTGAAATATTGGATCCTCACAAATGCTGGAGGAATTTTTAAATTTTAAATTAAAAATGAATGGCTATGATTTTACCATATACTATACATTGTTTACATAAAACCAAAATAATTTTCTATAACTTTATTAGATCTCTTGAGTATTTTATCTTGGATTGTGACATCCCTTAGCGGTTTTTTCTTTTTCTTTTTTTGGTTTTTTCTTTTACATCATTTTTTTCTATATGAAGATTAAGTCTAAATTTCTTTCTTTTATTAGATCGATGTATTCATAAGATTTATTTTCTTAAGAAATAGAATTTTAAGAAAAATAAAAAAGAACTATTTACCACCTCTGATTAAGCTTGTAGAGCATTTTAGTGCCTCATCTTAAGATTGTGTTTTTAACTTCATCTGGTTGATTAAATGAATCAAAGGGCAATAAAATAACCATTAAAATACATAATTTTACTCTAATAAAATTTCAAGGAGTCATTATTTTATAATATTAAAAAGATAAAATATTAGATTCACTCGAGTTTTATAATTTAATTTGTCAAACTTATAAATTAAATTATTAATTTTATTAGATTTAACGATTTTATTCTTAACTATTTTATATTTAATAATATAATATTAAAAATAAATATTTTTAAAATTAAATAGTAGTTAAATATTAAAATATTTATTTAAAATTAGAATAGGATAATAGAAAGCAAATCAATCCAACGTCGATCCCTTTATTATTCTCGGGAAGTTAAAAGGGCAAACCTGTCCATCGTTTGACCTCTAAGATCTTCAATCAAAATTCGTTCACGTCTCTGTAGTCAAAGCTTAGGAAAATCTGTTCACGACAGATCGAACCATTTTGGGGAAAGAATTATCCATGACATCATGAGTGCGTGTGTTCTCTCCTGCGCCGACAAGTAAGATTCTCTTTAGTCATTGAAGACGTAAGACGTGGGGTTTTGGAGCGTGAAAAATTGACCATGGAAACTTTATTAACTTAAAAAAATGCAAAATACCTTGAATTTATAAATATTAAACAGACCCAACAAATTATTTTTTTTTTTTAAATCACAACTTTACGAGATAGTTATAAATTTTATATTCTCTATTCTTTATTTATATATATATTCTCATCTAATAACTTAAACTTTAAATTTAAATAGTTCTTTAACAAGATATAAAATCTTTATTGACCAAGCGGTCATGAGTTTGAATTTTATCACTCACATTCTATTTTATAAAAATTAAGAACAAGGTAATATGAGTTTGTGCAAGTTTCAAATTCGAAAAATTTTCACTTAGAAGAGGTGTCAAAAAATAATAAAAATCATATATATTGAGACCTCAACTAACAATTTAAACTTTTGGGTACTGAAATAATTCTTTAACATCTTTTATATTCATTACAATTACAATTAAAATTTTATATTCATGGATAAAGATTTCATTACAATTAAAATTAAAATAGCTAAGAATTTAAATTTCATTGTGTCTATTTTACCTAACTAATTTTTTTTAAAAAAACAATTAAACTCAGAATCAGACTTTCAGGATTTTTGAAAGGGATAAACCAGCATTACCCCCATGGCTTACAACAGTACATCATGTAAATTTACATGATATTTTTAAGAGATATTTTTTAATTAAATTTATATTAAAAAAATTTTCTCAAACACTCCGTTATAATCAGTTGCAAAAAAATCTATTTTATAGCGCGTTTCAATATAACAGAGAAAAAAACAAGAAAGGAAGAGTGAGTTGTGATAGGCTCATAGCCACACCATTACCATATCCAACCATAATCAAAGAAAGCTGCCATAGGAGGTGGGAGGTGCTGCCATCGGAGTTGAGAGTAAGTCACACGCTACTCAAAAGCGACGGACTTGGTCCGCTAGCTAGCTGGCACTTACATATTATTATAGGCGCCGACCAATTTCTTTCCCCCTCCACTTCGTTCCTTAATCTTTCAATAATTATCTAATCCACTTTCAGTCCTACACGGCTGGATTGTCTTTATTCAAATTAGGGAAGGAAAAAAAAAAAAAAAATATATATATATATATATATATATATATATATATATATTAAAAATAAACTAAAACTGCTAAATATTTCATTATTCAAGTTCACAGAAAAATGCTGAACAACTGTTTTTTCTTTTTTTTTTACATTTTTTTTAAAAAGCTGTTTTGTTTTTTTCTTGATTTTTTTAATGATTTTTTTGTTAATGTTAAATTTTTTTCTATTTAATTATCAAACTTTCATGACACAGGTTTCGGGTTTGACGGGTTAGCCCAGATTTTTTTTCTGGTTTACTTTTTAATTAATTATTTTTTCGAGTGCAGTCCAAAGTGAAACGCCGAGCTGTTTTTTTTTTTGCTTTGTTTTTTTAAGCTGTTTTTTTTCTTTATTTTTTTAATGAATTTTTTTTGTTAATGTTAAATTTTTTTCTATTTAGTTATCAAACTTTCATGACACAGGTTTCGGGTTTGACGGGTTAGCCCAGATTTTTTTTTTCTGGTTTACTTTTTAATTAATTATTTTTTCGAGTGCAGTCCAAAGTGAAACGCCGAGCTGTTTTTTTTTGTTTTGTTTTTTTAAGCTGTTTTTTTCTTTATTTTTTTAATGAATTTTTTTGTTAATGTTAAATTTTTTTCTATTTAGTTATCAAACTTTCATGACACAGGTTCCGGGTTTGACAAGTTAGCCCAGATTTTTTTTCTGGTTTACTTTTTAATTAATTATTTTTTCGAGTGCAGTCCAAAGTGAAACGCCGAGCTATTTTTTTTTTTTTTGCTTTGTTTTTTTAAGCTATTTTTTTTCTTTATTTTTTTTAATGAATTTTTTTTGTTAATGTTAAATTTTTTCTATTTAGTTATCAAACTTTCATGACACGGATTCCGGGTTTGACGGGTTAACCCAGCTAATTCTAGGTTAACCTGTAAATTTTTTTTTTCCTATTCAGTTATCAAACTTTCATAAATAGCTAAAAGGAATCAGTGTTTTACTGTGGACTGCACAGTGCAGTTCACAGTAAAACACTGATTCCTTAGGCATTTTTGTTTTTGTTTTAAGTTGTCCAAGTTTTTTTAGCTGTTTTTTTATGCTTTTTGAGATTTTTTTTTACTTCTTTCTTCATTTTTTTTAATTAATTTTTTTCGTTTAGTTTAGTTTGTTAATGTTAAATTTCTTTCTATTTAGTTATTAGATTTTCATGACACATATCCCGAGTTTCACGGGTTAACCTGGTTTCACGGGTGAACCCAGTTAATTCCGGGTTGACCCGTCAATTTTTATTATTATTATTTTCATAAATATTTTTGTTTAATTTAGTTTGTTAATGTTAAAAAAATTTTTTATTTAGTTATCAGACTTTCATGACACAAATACTAGGTTTAACAGGTTAACATGGTTTGACGAGTTAACCCGGATTTTTTTTCTTTTTTAATTAATTTTTTTTGTTTAGTTCAATTTGTTAATGTTCACTTTTTTTTTATTTAGTTACCAGACATTCATGACACGGATCCCGGGTTTAACGAGTTAACTT
>Ga0325401_1007430_pt1 | contig 10644 bp, 11 predicted proteins | sample PopdelMetagenome_FD_205666 | JGI IMG/M metagenome (GOLD analysis project Ga0325401, IMG submission 205666) | Populus deltoides microbial communities from Bellville, Georgia, United States - Xylem-PdKOR-R2 | ecosystem: Host-associated > Plants > Phyllosphere > Stem > Wood/Secondary xylem | place...
AAAGCAGGATTGCTCACAAACGCGAGGCACGTACCCTACAAGTGTCAGCAAAGAAGGACACGTGTGAGTCATACAGTAACCATCGTAAGGCTATAAAGTTTCATGCAAACAAGAAGGGTTCACATTCACTGCAACTAAAGTTCGTTATACAGCTACATAAGAAAGAAAACGAGGCTAGCCAGAGAATTATCATTCAATTCTCAAGAGCAAAATGGCATCTCATGAGCAGAGCTACAGAGCTGGTGAATCCCATGGCCGAGCTGAGGTATATATATCATATGAGTTTATTTTTCGCATAAATGGCAGCAACTTTCCTGATTGATTGTTGATGTATTTATTGCCTGAACAGGAGAAGACTGGTAGAGTGACTGGTAGCATTAAGGAAAAGGCCAGGGAAGTCAAGGACAAGACATATGAAACAGCCCAACAAGCCAAAGAGAAGGCTGCACAGACGGCTCAAGAGGCCAGAGAAAAGACAGCAGAGACTACCGAGTCTGCCAAGCAGAAGGCCCAGGAAGGCAAGGAGAACTCCAAGGGGGTTATGCAGCAAACTGGGGAGAAAGTGATGCAGATGGCTGAGAGCGCTAAGGATACTGTGAAGCAGACTTTGGGGATTGGTGGCCCTGGTGAGGATGAGGATACCTATGCTAGGAAAGATGAGACGGAAGATCCTGCTGGTTACAAGCACACCACTATCTATAAGGAGACCAAATATTAGTGCTAAATGTACGAATAAGTGCATGGGATACATCCATATTTAGGTCTCCTTTGAATTATGTTCAGGTTTGGGCATGTTTTTTAAGTCCTTAATATCACCTTAGCTGGGCAAGCTGCTGGATATTGGGCTCCCTTTGGTTTTCTAAAGATCCCAAGTTTAGCAGCTTGGAACGCTTCAAGTCCAAAAATAAAACAGTCAGTGTCTTCATGAAGGGATTCGTTGTGATTTTCACTTTGTTAGATCGATGACGTAAAATCTTGTTTTCCCTCCCCTTGTTTTTTCGCTTTTGTATGATTTGGCTGATCTTGATCACATCAAGTTATCAAGCCAGGACTGACAGAAACTTTAACGATTAATCAATCATTAAGGGAAAAGAAAAGGAAGAAAAATTAAAAGCAGAAGCAGTTAACATTTGCGTGAAAAATCGAGAGCCAGAATCATTGCCTAAAACCTTGTATATAGATATGTTGGTTCTGGTTCCAAGGCGTAAATGTTTACATGAGCCTTAAAAACCTTGATAATTTACATAGGTTTTGTCCTCTAAATTTACCTTGTTATGCTGATTTTTGGACTAACTCGTTTAGTTGACACTAGTTTTTTTTACCAGACTGGTAATCCGGGGCATTGAGCCCGTGATAATGCCTAAAATGAATTTAAAAAATCAATAAAATAACTAGTGTTTTTAAAGAATATAGAAAAATTTGAGACTTGTTGTTTAGCTTACTAGATTTATTAAATCAGGTTAATTTAATAATATAATTAAAAAATTAAAAATTCAAGATAATGCAAATCATTTTTAAAATTAGTTAAAAAAAATCCTATAGATATTTGTCTCAGGCTACGCCGCGACTAGATATTTTTGTCTAATCTTTAAAAAATGTTTTAAAAATTAAAAATGATGATATACTGAACAATATTTAAAAAAATATTGAAAAATTAATTTAATTTAACTCAAAAAATATTCTTTATAAAAAAGATCAATCTAACAAAGAACAATAAATAAAAAGAACCGAGATAACTCAAGTAATTTTTAAAATAAGTGAAGATCCTATATTAAAAAAATAATAATAAATTACGGAGCCTAATATCAAATCAAATCAAATGCTAAATGATGAAATTAAAAAACATGACTTTTTTTATATAAAAAAAACTTGGGTGAATCTCCTAAGTATGGGTTACGCTCTCAAGTTTGCAAACTTTTAAATCCTATACTCGGGATGAATCAAGAAGCTCATTTTAATATTGAAGGATGAAATAAAAAAAATATTAATTTAAAAAACTTGCTAAGGCGAAAAAAAACAACAATAAAAAGAATAAGGAGAATCTGATATGTAAATATGATAAAGGAGGATGAAATCATTAAAAAACAAATTTAAAAACTATCCTAAATAGAATAAATAGAATTTTAAAAAATAAGGATCAAATCTGAAATAAAAAGATGGTGAAAGATAAAATCGAAAAACAAATTTAATTCAAATAAAAACATAAAAATCAAATCCTAAAAAAACAAAACGAGGAGCTAATGTAAAATATTGCAAGGCTAAGCATGACAACCAAAAAAGAAAAAAAAATCAATCTTAATAAAAATAAAAATAATCTAAAAACATGCACCACTCTCGTCGTGATGATTTGAAAAACACTAAAAAAGTCTATTTTTTACTTTAAAAAGTCACTAGACGCGTTGTACAACTCGCTTGCTGGTGCATTCATGGATCGTGCTGAGAGCTTTTCTTCTTTTTTTTTTAATTTTTTAATTAAATTACCAAATTACCCCTTGTTTAACATAATTATTGCACAAAAAAACAATGTAAAATAACTAATATGCTACTAAAGTCAAGCTTAAGAATTTTTGGCTTCCGATGACAGAATAATTACACAGTGCACAGCAAAAAAATTGTTTAAAAAACCCCTAGTCTAAAAAGTGTTTTTTTTTTTTTTTTGTTATTGCTTCTAAGAGCAACAAGTAACTTTAATGGATATTTTTACCCTTCAAGGCCAGTTCATTGGATTTTTTAGTGAAAGATAAAAACATTAATTTAAGCACAGTAAACAAAGGGAAGTGTATAATGCTTTCCCCCATACCAAATAGGTTATGTTAAGCATGATTTTTCATGCTTTTGATCTTGTATTCTGTGCGGTTGAGGATTATACCCCCAGAACAAACACAAGATCTACCACTAAAACAATCACACTTCCAAATTTCTCAAGCTAGAATTCTCATCTCCATCGAGGTGGAGAAATCCGATTTTAGGGAAATTTCGTGATCCTGAATATGTGAGCAAACTAACTGCTATTTGTAGGAATTCCATTGATTTTTAATGCCCAGGGATCGATAAAACAAATGACCAAAATCCGCCTCTGCAAATTTCATGCAAGGAGAACCCAGGTATTAATTTATTTATTTTTCCAATCAACGTCGACACTACGCTTGCAATGGACAGCTCTTGAGAAAGTAGACCGCTGGTGGACATGCGCTCTACCCAAAGCGACGAATCATCCTGTGCAACGAAAATATCAGTGATGCCAAGAAATTATCAAATCTAATTCCATTCAGTCTCTGGTCGCTCTACTTGGGACTGCTATTTTCTTAATTTGCTAAAAGAAATCATATCTCACGAGTACATGAAACGATTTTGCAGTCTCTGTTTCTCTAAAATTTACTTGAAAAGGAGGAAATGCAACTCTTTGGTGTGGTTTTCTCAAAATGTCAGCAAAAGGAAAACAATATTGATAAGAGTCGAAGCCATACAAGCAAGGCGATGGTGTACTGTTTCTCTCGCACACATCAACAGAAAAACCGACATATGCTTCTGGCCATCTAAGAGATTTCCCCAACATCTTTGTGCTCCCCAGGAAGTGAACTTACAGTAGTTACATCCAAATCTGTCAAAGGATCCCCTGGACTGAAAGAAGAGATCGTCTTCACTGAAATTGATAGCCCTTAATCCTTATCAAAGCGGCAACCAAAATTGTGCTTGAATGACACTATCACTCACTCATGCCATCACTTCCTTCAATATCACTTAGTCCATCAAGTGCTTCCTCCTCCTTGCTACCTTCCTCGGTTTCCATGGCATCTTCAGATTCCTCTTCCTCCTCGTCACTTTCATCATTGTCCTCATAAATTACAGGAGTTATTGTTTGATTTTCATCCAATGCATCATCAACGACCTGTTTAAAGCAGAAAGAAACAAACAAATCACATTATCAATAATTACAAGCTGCAAATTCACTAACTGCATAATATCGCAAAAAAACATACCCCTGCATAGAAGATGTCTAAGCAACTTGACAATTGAAGTGCTGACTGGAAGGTTGCCACTCGGGATTCAATGAGCTGATAAACAATGACATACTTCAAATTAAAACTTTAAGAGGAATCACACAGCAATTATCCAATTTAAATTCACTAGAATATGTAATAACACAAGTATTACCACATCGAAAAGATGTGAGATACACCACAATCTAACAATTATAACCTCAGTAAATGAAACTCAAAACAACATCAGCAAAGACTAGTCTAATCTCAGCAATTAAATTTTTAAGGAAAAACAATATTATCTGATTGTCTCAACTATATTCCAAAAGACAAACTTGATATCCAGGGAAGGGCCAAAATGATAATAAAAAAGTTCACAAGGCATATTCGGACATGAATTTTAAGATGAAAAAGACTTTTTCGTTGCTATACATCACTCTTCAGAGTCTTTCCAAGGTGAGGTTCTCATTTTTCACCTGATATAAGGAATTCAAAGCAAGTAAAGAAGATTCCTGGGACATTATTCCAGTTGAATGTTGAAGAAGTAAACTTCTTAGCCAAGGAAGAGCACATGCCAAGATTGAACCCCTGTAACAAAATCACATTTCATAAGACATCATGGAAAGATATGTTTGGGTCGAATTCAAATAGTACTTTTGCTTCTGCCTTTCAAGAATCCTAAGATTAAAAAGTGTTAAATGAAAATCCACAAACTATGATTATTCAGAAAAAAAAAATGATTGCTGTTAGGTACAAATTTGAAAAACAAAATCATGGACAGATAACGCAAACATGATCTGTCAGATTCACCAGACAAATCTTGATAAGACAAGTAATTGTCCACCTTGAGTGAATTATGGATTGAAGACTGTGTAAAAGCTTGAGAACATCAGATGGATTAAGCAGCGAGATTGAATTTGCAATAACCTGCAAACAGAAAATATTCTGAGTTATGTACCGGTATATTTTGTTTCTTGACAAAAAAGTACTAACTGAAAACAAATGTGAAAAGGAATGTGCTGTGCACAAGTTCATGGGAAGCATAATAGCAATTAATTTAGTACTAAAGTAAAACCTCCTTTAAGGAAAGTTCAGCATTAACAAATCTAAAGAAAAGAAAACAACCTTCTCATCTTGGGTGTATAAGCAATCTAAAAGAAGCGCACGATCATCAGCACGCAATGCTTGCTTAAGGAGAATGTTAACTGAATCAGCACTTGGTGGCTTTGCGCTAGGAGGTGATTCTTGCATCTCATGGCTGCTGGTTTTATCATCATCTTGTAAAGTTATACTAGCAAGTTTTTCACCCATGGTCGGCTCATTCACATCATGCTCAACAAGGACACCATCAGTGGCTTCACCATGATCTATATCAGAGCGGTGAATGTGTGAGCATATATAAACATTCAATATAGTAATAATCACAAAAGAAGAGTACCACCATAACAGGTGACATCTCAGAAAATCCAACACCACTTCACCAAACAAAAAATGAAGAATTACGCAATCAGTAGCCAGAAATTTGGGTCACACCACCACTCCTGGTAGTTCAAACTAAAATGATAAGACACTAGGAGGAGCCAAATGTAAGTATTTGACAATAATCGGTATCATCACACATGCAAGACTGCATGCATGCGTGCATGCCCTATATATATTAGGAGTGGGTTTGGTACCTGGTTTTTTGCTAAAAGTACATGCTTGATAGTGACCAGTACAGTGATGGCAGAGTGATATCAGTTACAAGGCTAATTTCAATATTGGAATCAATAAGAAACTTGAGGACCTCATCCCACTATAATCCTCTCTCCAAATGTTCATTGTTGATTATTTAATTTCTATTTAGTTTATGAAACTTGTTTTCTGTCAAAGCTAATTGCCCTCAAGGAAAAGTAACTATTCCTAATATTTTCTATCACTGGAAATCCTCTTTCTCCAATCAGAGCCAAAATTAAAAAAGAAAAAAGAAAAATGATCTTTCAGTAAAATGGCAGACATAAGCTGTATCATAGTAGGACTAAGGAGCAAACCGTTAGCTCGAACTGTATATTATCTGCTTTAATCAAGTTAATGAATACTTCAACTAAATCCAATTACATAAACAAGGGAAAAAACCCATCATCTTATCAAGTCAAAACATTTATCTTTCTAGTGCTAAACACAATGAGCCATGTATTGTGTGAGTTACGTAAATGAATTGGGACAAAACAAGCAAGGAGCAGTAACTATAATTAAAAAACAACTGTATGACCATCCATACCAGTATCAATTGTGTCTCCTGTGTCAGACGCAGCGCGTTTCTTCTTCTTTGTTTTTCTAGCTTTCGTAGAGGCAACTGGTGTTTCCGATTCTAGATTTTGAACATCTGCAACACAGTTTCCTCTTATTGTAATAATACCGGACACCAAGAATGAACGATCTTAAGCATTTCCTATCAAATGATGTTACCTAGCTGTATTGGTGGAGCATCAGCGTCATCAACCTGGAGCAGAGCAAGCTCGAGGGGTTTGCTTTTCTTCTTCTTGCGGATACTGAAGTCGGCAAGGGCTTGGCCATCTTCCAGCTGTTTTCCTGCGAAGACTAGGCGTTGTTGTTCGGGTGGAATGCCTTCCTCGTCTTTGATTTTTGCCTTTACAAAGTCGATGGTGTCTGAAGACTCCATCTCCAACGTTAGGGTCTTTCCCGTTACCGTTTTCACCAAAACCTGCATTTTCCACCCGGTTTAAATGAACTGAGAGGCAACAGAAAAGGACCGAGGGTTCTCCGGCTAGGGTTTTAAGTTCTAACCATGTCTCCATTTGAGGGGTTTTACAATACTTCGGAAAATCACACTTGGATCTTCCTTTTGTATCGGTTTGACAAATGAGCCCCTATAAAATTGATTTTATTAAACATACTCTTTATTCGTCAAATTTCCTCAATTTAATCTAATTGGAGTGAATCGTAATATCAAGAATATTATAGAATCTACCAATAGGTTTAATTCCTGGCATTTGGATTACTTATTGGGTTGAATTTATAAAATAAGACGAATATAAAGTAATTCTGATGAAATATGTTTTAAAGTGGCTTGCTTGCTGAATTGACACAAAAACGAGGACTACATTTGAGATGTTTTAACAATTCTCTTCATTACTTATTGGGTCAAGAAGTGGGCCTGAAGCCAGGGATTCAAATACACAAATATTTGGGCTGGGCTATACCGACTACACCTTTTCCTTCGGCCGAGGGTTCTTTTGCACCTGCACCGACCATTGATCGAAGCATCTGGTGACTTGTTGCTGTGTTATAAATACAAGGAAACGTAGCATCTTGTCTGTGTCTCTTACAATGTCTTGTGTTCTTATGTTGGACCAATTTTGGGAATTTATAATTATTTCATGCTGCACTTTATAGGACATTGGTAGTGATGATCAAGCCCTTAAAATCTACAAAATTAAGAAATACCATCAATTGTCGGGAGTCATTAACACAAGCATATAAGGACTTGCTCTATGCTTTTAAAGTCATTTCTTGCTTTTGGATTCTGTGGATAAATAAATGGTTTTGGGATTTGATGACTATTTCCTTCATGTTAACTTTCTAGTTTTTACTGCTTTATAGCTTGCTTTAAACTCAAGTTACTGAATTCATGATTCTCATATGATTATCAAGGGATCATAATCTTTCTAAGAAAAAGGTGAATTCTAAGTTTCTGAAAATGCCAAAGGATAGAAGATTCAAACGATTGTCTTCTGATCAGTCCAGATCGTCTCCTTACCCTTGCAGTTCAAACAACACTGAGCAATGTAAACCCCATTGCTCATTGGGATCAGACGAGAATGTCCAAAAATGGAAGAATGTTAGGTGCCCCATCTCACTGGACCATCCACATGATAAAGCTGAAGATCCCAGGAGCTCATTGAGATCGACTGAGGATGCCAAAGAATGGGAAGAAATTAGGTGCCCTATTTGCATGGAATATCCCCACAATGCTGTTCTCTTACGATGTTCTTCTTTTGGTAAAGGCTGCCGGCATGTGCAATACCAGCTATCGCCACTCAAATTGCCTCGACCACTTCCGCAAGTCTTCAGTGTCATCTCCATCCACAGAAATGTTGCAAGAAATTCCTTCTGTTTCCAATAGAACAAGGGAAGAATTGCAACTGCTTGGGCAAAGTGGGCATTATGAGAGTGAGCTGCAGCCTAAGCTTTGTTGCCCTCTATGTCGAGGAGAAATTTATGGATGGACTGTTGTGAAGCCTGCACGAGAATTCATGAATTCCAAGCTACAGAGTTGTTCTTTGGAGACTTGTAATTTTATTGGGAATTATTCAGAACTTAGAAAGCATGCGAGGTCTGACCATCCTTTTATTCAGCCATCTAAGGTGGACCCCTAACGGCAACGCGACTGGACCAACTTTGAGTATGAAAGAGATGTTGAGGACATGGTTGCTATGCTCGCCTCAACAAGAGAGGAACAAGAGGATCTTGGTAGAGATTTTGATGACTTACCTGCTATGATCAGCCCGTATAGCATAGATGAAGATGAGGAGAACGAAGAGAGATATTCAGGAGATCCTTACCAGGTTGTGAATTCTTCAAACCCGTATGACTATCCTGTTGTAATCATGAACATTCAATTCACGAATCAATTGTCAAGGAGCATGTTACCGTTAGACTATGATATGGAAGCTAGCAATACCAGTAGGCAGACCAGCAATTTCATACAGAACAACAGGAACATGTTGCCAGCAGGCTATGAAATGGGGACTAGTCATGACAATTGACGAACCAACAATTTTAGGCAGAACAACAGTTCTAGGAGTAATATTCCAGAGAGGATGCGGCATGGTCGAAACAGCTACAGACAGAATGATAGTTTTAGCAGAAATCATAATGTTAGTGGGAACAACAATTTTAGGAACAATCGCATGGAAAGAATATGGCTTAGGCGCAGACCTTCAGAGAGGATGCCCTGAACTCTGGACAAGATATCAAAGTCCGTTGGAGAGAGAGCAGTGTAGGCTGAATGAATGATAACTTTTAACGTAGCGTCATGGAGCCACAACTGTCGAGACAGCCAGCATGCAGTGAAGAATAAGTACCGGGTGTCGATTTATTTCATTGTCTTTCAGATGTCTTTTGTTTTGAAAATAGAACAAATTCTATAGTTGTTTCAATTTATCCTCTCTGTTGTGAAGCATTCAGCATTTGAATGTAGTTATGAAAAAAGGAATGCCAGCGATCATCACTTTGACAGCCGCTAGCAACACTCAAAACTATCCTTGTTTCAATTCTATAGTTGTTTCAATTTATCCTCTCTGTTTTTAATATTCTTCGTGTTTAGACAGATAAAAATTTTTTTTTTCTTATCTCAAGGGTATTGCCTATTTGGTTATTTAGTTGGGCAGTCACATTGCAAATTCTCAACACGTACATGAAGATAATGCCAATGGCACATGTCTTGATTCGATTGGTTTACTTGCAGGTTCCTGCATGTTTTAACCACATTGGACTGAGATTCTCTACCACTGTTCCCAATGATCCTGACAGTCATGCAGATTTTCAACAAAATAATAAGGGTCGGAGTGGGAGTTTTTCCGGAAGAAGTTTCATGGAAGATGTTGAAAGGGTATATATGTCTGCTTAATTCTATCTTATTTATCAAGCTTAGTAGATGCTAGTTTCTTTTTCATATTCCTGTTATCTCTCAATAATCATTATCAGCTTGTTGTGCAGGATGTCAAGGACAACCCTGTTGTGATTTACATAAAGGGGTACCCCGATCTTCCTCAATGTGGATTTAGCGCACTGGCCGTGAGAGATTTGAAGCAATACTGTAAGTATTATAAGTTTTTTGATTGATAATCTGAATTCAATGCTTTCTTGACAGTTAAATTAGCCCGTTCATGTAGAAAAATACATGAATGGTCTAAAGATAGTTCCTTTCTCTTTAGTGGGAACCAGGAGAACATTGGTGGCCTAGAAAAAAGACATATTGGGAATGGGTAAGGTCCATGGGGCATGAGAACATTATAAAGGCCGAAATTGGTTTTGTTGCAAATCCTAAGGATTGTTTCTCTACCATTTAGAGCATGTATGAGAGAGGATTTTAGTGGTTTTCCTGAATAGGATCCTTTCACAAAGCCTATTTTACGAAACAAGATTGTTTCTCTACCTGCGTTATGCTCACTTGTCTCAAGAATTAGAACAAGAAGATCATGATTGCAGTACTGAAAGAAATAAAGGGATTACGTGAATGATTGGTCATTTCCTAGCTGAGATTTAGTCAGGTCAAGAAAGCACGGAATTAGTGATTCACAATGTGATGATCTTTGGAATGATAGAAACTCAAGTGTTAGCTCTCTTTGGCCACCGAAGATTCTTCCATCTATATATCTCTTCCATGTCATAGTGCACATGCATGGCTTAACATAGTAGTGCAATACTTTCTTTCAACTTTCCTCGGTTAAAATTGCTTGGCAATATCTAAACGTGTGCATGTCTAAATGTCCAAAAGCAGCTTATATCTAAACGTGTGCGTGTCTTAACGTAGAAGTGCGATAATGTTTTCAGGTCCAAAAGCAGCCTATGTCTAAACGTCCCATGTTTACCTGCGAATTTTTGGTGATTTATTAGTCATTTTGTTATTAGCTGGATGTGCATGTGCATGTGCATGTGC
>Ga0325401_1007433_pt1 | contig 10642 bp, 6 predicted proteins | sample PopdelMetagenome_FD_205666 | JGI IMG/M metagenome (GOLD analysis project Ga0325401, IMG submission 205666) | Populus deltoides microbial communities from Bellville, Georgia, United States - Xylem-PdKOR-R2 | ecosystem: Host-associated > Plants > Phyllosphere > Stem > Wood/Secondary xylem | place...
AAGGAGAAATAGCCTTGCATGAAATCTTCAAGCTCTAACTTAGAGGAGCTAAATTGCTGATATAAAAACTTGGATGTCGGTTTAGATGCTTCAGAATGTAATTTGGACTTGTTTCTTCACGAAACCTGTTTGCTGGCAGAATTCAGTTGTCATCTTTGAAAAATCATATCTCCCTCATATGATATATTTTTTGGATGAAATTTGGAGAGTTGATAGGTCTTTACGTCAGGAATCCACGAAAATTGAGTTTGCATTAATTGGACTTCTGTAGCTCCAGATATTAAATTTTGAATGGCCAAAGGTCAACACTGGCAGAATACGAGATTTGACTTTGCAGGGTGTGATTTCCATGATCTTTCTCTTTTTATTTTTCTTGCATTACATTTCCAGAAAGGTATGGATGTTAGCTTTTTAGTGCACTGGAATCACTTCATTTTGATCTCTAGAACTCATGCTCTGCACAAAACATTGACTGAACGTCAAATTTGCCAATTACCTCCAATTTACTCCCTTTTCCATCTTTCATCCAAAAGTGCCTTCAAAACATAAAACAAAGAATATCAAGGCATTTTATATATAAAACATGGACAAAACATTAGGTAGATGTGGGTGAAACTATCGAATAATATGGTTAAATCAACGGGCTCTCCAACACTACGGCTGAAAACTTGCATTCGGCTCATAGTGTCTCAACCGTTGGGAGCTCTCCATTAGTATCGAGCATCCAGTCTGAGGAGCTCTCTGCCTTGAAACAACAATATCAACAACTCTCAATGAATTATAATGAGCTCCGTCACATAGCCATGGAGATGAGATCAAAGATGGGTGATGATACTTGTGCAGGGTCTTTTTGGCCGTACGGTCCCGGGAACAACCAGCCTCGTCCTCCTCCTCCTCCTCCTCCTCCAGCTCCGCCGTTATCCTAGTTTAATTTTGTTTTTTAAACACATTAAATTTGTAATGAATATTTGGATGAATATTATTTAACATTATTTTTATATTTTTAATGTTAAATCCAATTTTATTTGTTTATTAGAGTTTTACTATTAATAAATTTTATATATATATATATTTTAAATAGATACCTACGGCTTTACCGACGGATATTATCCGTCGGTGATTCACAAAGAGTTGCCAAACAATTACCAGGCATGCCATCATTACCGACGGCTATTATCCGTCGGTGATCACATACAGACGGCTTTACCGATGGATATTATCCTGCAGTATTTCACAGAGAGTTGCCACACAATTACCACCGATGTCATAATTACCGACGGATTATCCGTCGGTAATTACTGTTGAAAATTCAGACGGATTTAGTCCGTCGGTAATGTTCTCGCGGGAAATTTTTTTGGTGTGCATATCCGTCTGTAAGACCATCGATGCGTTGTTTTTTTATTTGCGACAGAATTAGCGATGGAAAGGGGAATTACCGATGACTATTATACTGACGGACGTGTTCCGTCGGTGAGGCCGTCAATAATTATTTCACCGATGGAGTTCATTCCTGTCGTCGACGGAATTAGTCCGTCGGTAAAAGTGTTTAATGGTGTAGTGTAAATCCAACCCTCAATAGTACCGGGTTTATTATAATGTCCTGAATTATTTCACTTGGAAATTTATATTCAAAAATTTCTGAATTCCTATTTTTATTTAACCATATGCATGAATTTCTTCCCTTTTATTTATTTATTTTCCCCGGGGTTTACATATATATATATATATGCAGGTACTTGTTCAATCTTAAAAAAAAAGGTTAAAAACAAGGCACATGTTGAGGCGTCAATATGTGAGGCCTATATTGTTGAGGAGATCTCAACATTTATCTCATACTATTTCGAACCTCATTTGAGAACGAGGATCAACCTTGTTCCATGGCATGATGATGGTGGTGAAGTGCTTTCAAGTGGGAACTTGTCAATATTCTCCAATCCTGGACGACCCACACCTAAAAATGCCATGAGGGGAAGATATTCGTCTGGAATAGAGTTTAGACAAGCACACAAATATGTCCTATTTAACTGTGATGAGCTGAGACTTTTTATTAAGTAGATGTTCAACTTAAACTTTGTCAAGAATGTACTATTTATGTTTTGTGATACCATAAACTCATATAATTTGGAACAACCTTGCAAGCAACACCGACGATACTTATTGTCCAATAACTCACAGCTGACCGAATCGCAGATCTTTCAATTACAAGATGAACAATTTGCCACATGGTTTAGAACACATGTAAGTCCTATCACAAACTCATTATCTCTTGCAATGTAATTAATTGTATGTCAATTTTACATAATATCCGCTTATTGATTATTGTTGTATTTGATTTACAAGGTTTATCAAATGGGAGGTAGTGCTGCTATTTCACTGTCTTTACTAAGCCTGGGCTCTGAAAGAAAAGTCAAGTGCTATAACGGGTATTTTGTCAATGGATATGTCTTTCATACTGAAGAATACGGACATGGAATAAAGACATACAACAACGGTGTTTGTATTAGGGGATCGACTTCTAGTGAGTTTGAAGTTGACTATTACGGTAGATTGGAAGAGGTCATCGAACTTCAATATCATAGCGACCACAATAGAGTGTTTTTATTCAAATGCTATTGGTATGACACAACTGACAGAGGAATCAGAGTAGATCCTCATTATGGTCTCGTTGAAATCAACTCAAATGCTAGGCACTACAATGTAAATGACATCTTTGTTTTCGCAAAGCAATGCCAAAAAGTTTATTACACATACACCTCTTCTTTTAGAAAGGACCGATCAAGAGTTGATTGGTTATCCGTTTTAAAAACAAAACCCAAGGGTCGTGTCGAGGTTGTTCAGGATGAGAACGAAGACACAAGTGTGATAGATGAAGTCTTTCAAGCTAGTGAGTTGGTTGAACCATACCGAGTTGTTCCTTCGATTGACTTAGAAGAAAATTTGAATTTTCATGTTTTCAACAATAGTCTTGTTGATGTTGACGCAGATGAGTTGAATGCTGTTTTGAGCTCTACTAGTGGAAAAGAGAATGTTGATGAAGAAGATGATAACCACATTGAAGAGTGCTGTCACACTCGGACATCGCGGCGACTGATTAAAAATTAATCACAAGTGGAAAAAGAACAGATATTTGGCATCTTGTTCTTTTAGGGGAAAAGGTCTTGTTTAAGGAGTCGCCACCTAATATTATGGTCACTAGGAACCCTAACTAGTCAACAGAGATTCTATGGTCCGGGACTAGTTACGCGAAAGGGAAGATGCTATCACCCCTTAAGTGTCCTACCTGAGGCGGGCTGCATTGCTGATTTTTGTCTTAAATTGCTAAAGGTTTGTTCATGTATGCTAAGATGGTTTGCATTGCTTTTGCTTGTAATATTCCTGACTCTAGCGTCAGTGAATATTCAACTACGGATTACTTCCAACTCTAGCGTTGGTAAATATTACATAGCTGAGAAATAAAATAAATTTAATTCGGTATTTTTATTCCTGACTTTGATGTTAGTGAATAAATCAATAAAACAAATTTATTATTTATTGCATGCACATATTTTTTTATTTTTTATTTTTTTATATATTTTATTTTTTATTTATCTTTTTATTTTTGGGGCAGGCGTGTGTTATGCATGCCTGCCCAATGAATTATAATTCACTTGCTATAGGAGCAAGTGAATTATAATTCGCTGCTACTGTAGTAGTCAATTAAAATTCAAAGGAAGCGGGGCTTACCTCAATGGAGGAACGAAGATGATAACTGAAGCATGGTGGCTAGTTGTTCTCCTTTCCTTTTTCGTTTCTTCTTGTTCTCCACTGGTATTCTCTCCTCTCCATTTGTCCTATGTTTCTTCATTTTTTATGAATCTGTTTCTGTAACAATACAGAACAAGTCTGGTGCAGCTGCAGAGTGCAGGTGAAGACGATGGTGACGATCGGGCAACCGCTTACGGTTGAAAATCCCACTTGCTGTTATGGTGTTGTCATCCTGGAGTTGCATTCTGCTACTGCTAGAGGGAAGCTTGCGGTGCTGGGCTTGTTGAAGATGCTACACTGGTGAGGACAAAAATGACAGGGTAAAGGGCTGTCGCAGTTGAGGATGGCGGCTTCCAGGGTTGCTAAGATCAGTGCAGTTGCTTCAATGGAGGACTGCTGGATGTTCACGGTGTGGAAGATCTGTTGGGGCTGGTGTAGCTGCGGAGTGAAAGCGAAGACGATGACGATGGTGATGGAGGGTTGCCTGACTGCTGCTGCTTTCCCCTCTGTTTCTGTTTTTCTGTGTCTTCCCTAATCTTTCTTAATTTCTTGTGCTGTTGCTTTGTGCTATTATTGGGAAACAAAGGCGAAGATGATGTTGATGGTTGGGGATGTTTGTTCAGCTGAGATGGCAGGCCAAGGCTGATGTGGTGGCGGTTTTGGTCTCAAGCCAAAGAGGAAAAGAAAAGCCACGGAGGGCTTCTCTGGCTGTTTTTTAGTGACTGGGGAAGAAAAGGAGGAAAATAAAACTGGGGGGAGGGGGCAGCGGCGGCTAGTCTAGGATTCGGCCGCGCCCCCTCTTTTTTGTTATAAATGTCTTATTTATTTAATTTTATTTTTAGGGTTCTGGTAATGGCCTTCTCCTTGGGTCCTCTCCCTTTAGGGTCCTCTCTAATCGTCCTTCTAAGATCTGTATTTATAGTGCTAGAGTCCCTTCACGTGTGAGAAACCAACTTTCAATCAAACTCATTCTCTTTTTTGAAGTTTGAATTTGATTAAGAATCAAATTTGAAAGCGGATAACTATCATTATCTTGAAGACAAGGATTATCTTGAAGATAGGGATTATCTTGAAGATAAAGATAGAATGACAAAAGCACATTGTAGTCCTTAATTTTCATGCAAGTTGACAAATCGCACTTTTCATCGAAATAAATCTCTAATCTTTTAATTTTACATTTTAAACCCTGTAAAAATTAAATTTAAAGCCCATGGGCCAAAATTGGGTTACAACAATTGCCCCCTCTTTACAATGCTTACGGTGCAAATGCATTAGAAATTTTTTTTTTGACTTTGTATAGTAAGTTCTGTAAAGAAGAATAATTGTGAAAACCCTTCCTCTTTTCCTCTTTTTTTTCTTTTCTTTTTTTTTTTGATAGATTTTTTTTTGGTTTTTTTTAAATGGTCTAATTGTTCCAGGTGACCTACCCGATGAAGAATGAAACACGAAAAGGGTTTCGCGAGTGGTATAATTGTTCCAGGTGACCAGCTCGATAGGAAGAAGCAACGCAAAGAATTTCGCGAGTGGTCTCATTTTTCCAGGTGACCTGCTCAATAAAGAATAAAACGCGAAAAGGGTTTTGCGAGTGGTCTAATTGTTGCAAGGCAACCAGCCCGATAGGAAGAAGCAACACGAAGGATTTCACGAGTGGTCTCATTTTTCCAGGTGACCTGCCCGATGAAGAATAAAACGCGAAAAGGGTTTCGCGAGTGGTCTCATTTTTCCAAGCGACCTGTCCGATGATAAATTGCGAGGAAACTCGCAAGTGGTCTCATTGTTCCAGGCGACCTGCCTGATGGTGAAAATACAGAGAGTTTGTTTGTTTGTTTTTTTTTTTTGAAGTGGTCTCATTGTAATGGATGACCTACCCAGGTGGAAAAAAAATACAAGGAAAGGGTCTCATTGTAATGGGTGACCTACCCAAGTAAAAAAAAAAATGAGGGCTCGAAGGCGCACTCAAAAGGATGGTTGAGGGCTTAAAGGCACACTCGAAGGAGTTGAGGGCTTGAAGGCGCACTCAAAAGGATGGTTGAGGGCTCAAAGGTGCACTAAAACAAAGAGGTGAGAGCTCGAAGGCGCACTTAAAAGAAAGGTCGAGGGCTCGAAGGCACGCTTGAAAGGGGGTAAGGTTAGGAAACACACTACCTTAAGTGGTTGGGGGCTCAAAGGCGCGCTCTCAAGGAAGCGAGGGCTCTATGGCGCGTTCGGAAGAAACGAGGGCTCAAAGGCGCGCTCAAAAGGAAGTGAGGGCTAAGAGGCGGGCTAGAAAAGGAAGCGAGGGCTCAGAGGCGCTTTCAAAAAGAAACGAGGGCTCAGAGGTGAAAGGAGGTAGGGTTAGGAAACGCACTACCTTGGATGGTTGAGAAAAAGTGGTGGAAAAAAGGTTTTTTTATTTTATTTTTTGCGGCCTAATTCTCGTGGGCGGCTTGCCCAGGTTAAAATTTCTCAAAGGTGAAAAATTTCCAAAAGCAATTTCAATCTTGGCCATTTCAAGGTGGCCTTCCATTTGATGGATCTCGTTAGAGATTTCTCTTGTGAAATTTGCAAAACTCGTTGTCCAATGTCTCAAAGTTTAGATGATATGCATGCATCTTTACCTGATTTGAAATATAGGTCCCCATTTCTTCTTAATCTTCTTGTTTTCTTGATGGATGAGGACTTGCTATCTCTGATTTGGGTCATCTTCGTCGTTTAGCTTCTAACCTACTCGAGTTGGCCCATGTAAGTCTTTTCCCGGATTTGTTTACACAACTTAGCCTTCATAGTGCCCATCGTGACCCACTTGCTTGTTAGAGATTTTTTTTATCTTGTCAAATAATTTGAGAGGATCATTCATTACTCCCAGTCTCACTGCTAAAAACATTCGGTGTCACTTGCTTAAAGGATCAAGCTGCCTTTTATAAACCACAATGCCCCTCTGTCTTGTTGTAGGAAATGGTCCTCTCTTTTTTTTCTTTTTCTTTTTCTTTTTTTCTAGAAAGGATCGATTTTCCTTCTAAACACGATGTTGCCCCCTTGTATTGGTCGTTGCCCCCTTGTATTGGTCATTGCCTCTAAGTGTGTTCTGTCAACGACTCAGACAAATAATGGTTTTAAGTAACCATTATCTCATTTTAAGTTTGGTGAAGGAATATCTGTTCAGAATGAATCTTGAAATCTTAATCTTGCATTTTGAAAACAAAAATTGTTTTGATGTAAAGTTTGAAACAATTTGCTCTTGAATTCTTACAACTCCTTGTTTTTTTCTTTAGAAAAGAGATTATTTGCTCTTGTATTTGGCGATATTGTCTTTGGTGAAAGTATGTCATGAGGTGACTTTCTGTTTTTTATAGGTTTCCAAAGTGAAGGGGCTCGAGAAAAAGCTCGGGGTTTTGTTTGAGAAAAACTTGTCTCTTTTTAAACACTTATTTTACCAGCATGAATAATAATGAATAGCTTGTTCTCAATGTCATGACTTTAATAAAGAAGTACTCTTTGCATTTTGAGAGCATTGCTTATTAATCCAGGTTGCTTGCTTGCTTGATTAGAAAAGACTTCTACAGGTACGTAATGTAGGCTATTGTTTTGTTTTTGGCTATAAAAGAAAAGGATTCATAAGGCTCAAAGAATGTTTCAGGGTTTCAAAGACTGAGGATCACTATCAATAGTTCGACTCCTTGTGTCATTCATCTTTTCTTTTGTCGTTCTTCTTTTATTCGCCCTTTTTTTTTCTTTTCTAGGGCATACTCACTTTATCTTGGTTATCACTCGTTCTTGTGATTTGGGCATGCCCCTTAGTCATTGAGTTTCTTGTGCTTTGCCTTTTCGACTTTCTCACGATTTTTTCATCTTTTCTCCTTGAAATTTTCACTTGCCCCCAGTGTGGGGTGTGATCCTAGTCGGGATGTTTCATGAAAGAAAAATTATTCAGGCTCAAAAAAGGACTGCAAGGGATATACTTTTTAGAATGTGAAAAGAATAACAAAGATAGCCTTTCCTTATTTCAAACACAAGCAGTTAAGATCAATAAACTTTGGCCTCGTCCAATGTGATGGTTTGGTCTTTGCAAAGAGATGCATTTCGTGAGTATATGAGCAATGAGTTTACTACATACCATTATTCATACATTGAAAACAACATGTCTCAAGAGTCATGGTGTGAGGATGACAGTTCATTTTCTATTTGTGCATTCGGAGTTTAATCACCTCAATGATGGAGTTGCTTGATTCATGTGTCGTTCTACAAGTAGAATGTCAAAAATATCATTTTAAATAAACATCAAATTATTTTTGAAATCGAAATGCAAGTTCAATTTTCAAAATTCCAATGGGGAAACTGATTTTGGTAAAAGAAATGAATTGAGTCTATGAGATCACGCGAGTCTTCAAAAGTGTATTTGTGATTGCTTAGAGGGAATCCCTTTCAGGATATTTTGATTGTAAATCAAAAGAAGAGACACAATTGAGGGACAAAAACAAAGACCTTATACTAGCAAGGTGACACATAAAAAAGGCTAAACACTTAGTAATCATCGATTGGAATTTCTGGAATCTTCCAACCATCCCTCTCCTTTAAATTCCTTGACAGGGGCACCTTTCCAATAGTCAGTTAAGGTCACACATAGACCAGTCTTGGCTTAGTGACACTGTAGCTTCGTCTTCAGGACGAGTGACCTTTAGATGTCTTTGTTTTGGTAGCTCTTTCTCACGTTTTTGTAACCACCTTTCACATTGTGAACCTCGGTTTCTTTCTTTTCCTTAAAGAAACGTTTTCTTCTCAGTCGAGTTAGCAACCCTTCCTAAATGGATAGTTTGTTCGATCCTCTCAGCTATAGCGACCAGGTTAGAAAAATATTGTGCAGAGCTTCCAAACAGGTATTCAAAGTACGGGGTCTTGAAAGTATTGACAAATAAATTGATCATCTCCTTTTCCAATAAAGAATGATTAACTTGTGCGGCAGTCTCACGCCACGTTTAAGTGTATTCTCTTATGGACTTAAGGCCTATTCGAGTAGGCTAGTAAGCATGACGAATTCTTCTCTAAGACTTTCCATCTCTTTTCGGTGTTGGCTTTTGAGTAGCGGTATCTCACCGACATCTAGTCTAGGGCAGTCTCCCTTGGTCATTTGCAAGGATTTAGACTTGAGTCCATACTCAGCAGTTTATTTTAGGAATAGCGGTCATTATATCACCCGAAAGCCCTGTAATAAAGATGCTTACACGTTTAAGCTTTATCTTAGTAAAGTTATGCAGGGATCAACCTAAAGGATAGGTTCTAATCATTAAATGCCTCAGGGTAATTTTGCTATCTAGTCTCAAAGGTCTTTCGTATACTTAGTGATCGTCCTCGAAAGGTTGATATGAGGTTTACAAGCAGCGTGAAGATAGACCCTGAGTAATATCAGTTTGGCATATCAACCACTATTGAGCAAACAATCATGCGAGAGTTGGATAGTTTCGCGAGCCTTACCCAGGCTAAAGCCATTGGGGTGCCATTACTCCTCCATTAATCTTAAAGTTGATACCACACGTATTTTAAAATTGAGATGAGTGATGTGTGAAGGCCTTAGATCCATATCCAATATATATGCATGATAAACAATTAATAACTATGCATGCTAAAACAATAAAAAGAGCAAAACATAAAACTTGATAAACACAAACAACACAACAACCAAAACACAATACGAAAAACATTTTTAGCAATAAAAGAGACAAATAGCAAAGCTTAGTCCTAAAATCCCAGTGGAGTTGCCATTCTGTCACACCCGGACATCGCGGCGACCAATTAAAAATTATCACTCAATTAGATATTTGACATCTTGTTCTTTTAGGGGAAAAGGTCTTGTTCAAGGAGTCGTCACCTAGTATTATGGTCACTAGAAACCCTAACTGGTCAATAGAGATTCTATGGTACGACACTGGTTACACAAAAAAGAAGATGTTATCACCCCTTAAGCGTCCTACCTAAGGCAGGCTGCATTGCTGGTTTTGTCTAAAATTACTAAGAATTTGTTCTCCTTTTTTCCTTTTTTTATTCTTCCTTTCATGTTCTTGACTCTAGCGTCAGTGAACAATTCCTATGAATATTTCCAACTCTGGCGTTGGTAAATATCACACAAATCCAAAAAATACGATACTCCTGACTCTGGCATCAGTGAATATTTTCACAAAAAATGAGTTTGAAGAAGAAAATTTCTATGTCATTTTTTTCTTGTTTATCCTTTATTATTATTTGCCCTTTTTAGATGGAAGTAAAAAAAAACATTGCACGATATATTTGCATTTAATAGTAATAGTCCACAAATTGAGCACATCTACAAAAAATACAAAGACAGAAAAAAATAAAACAAAGTGCGAAGGGCCCACAAATAAATCAATGAAGGCCCCAAATATTTTTGGAATTTTCTATTATCGAAAAGGGGTTTATTTAGTCAAATATCAAATTAGAATGGGCATAAAAATTATGGCCAAGGCATGAGGGTGTGTTTTGCCAAGCACACCCTTAGCAAACACAATTTGAGTCAGCTAAGTCTAAAGCCCAGACCAGGCCCACTCTTTTTTTTCTTTTTGGGGCTGGATCTAGCCATGTGTGAAAGATTTACGCATGCATGCAACAGTAACCAGTTAATTATTTTAGCAAGGAAGGAAGGTAGGAAACTTACCAAGGTGTGCAACTGCTAGAGGCGAAGTCGAGGGAGACTGGTGATTAGTACTTAAAAGTGCATTTTTATCAAGGTTTTATATCATAATTTTGCACTTGAAGTATCAATAACTCCTTAACTAAAGCATTTTTTATAATAACATATCTAATAATATAAGATACCTTTAATTTATGGTAAATGTTCATCTTAAATGTAGGCCTATCACATAAATGAAAGAATTGATTGATGAGTTGAAGTACTGAAATTGAAAGGACA
>Ga0325401_1007435_pt1 | contig 10641 bp, 11 predicted proteins | sample PopdelMetagenome_FD_205666 | JGI IMG/M metagenome (GOLD analysis project Ga0325401, IMG submission 205666) | Populus deltoides microbial communities from Bellville, Georgia, United States - Xylem-PdKOR-R2 | ecosystem: Host-associated > Plants > Phyllosphere > Stem > Wood/Secondary xylem | place...
AAAGAGGCAATTCTTGATCCGCTTTGGCAGCAAGCTATGGATGAGGAACTTTCTGCTTTGCATAAGACAGATACTTGGGATCTGGTTCCTCTACCTCCTGGTAAGAGTGTTGTTGGTTGTCGTTGGATGTATAAGATCAAGACTAAATCTGATGGGTCTATTGAGCGATACAAAGCTAGGCTGGTTACAAAAGGATACTCTCAACAGTATGGTATGGACTATGAGGAGACATTTGCCCCTGTTGCAAAAATAAATACTATTCATACTCTTATTGTCGTATCTTCGATTCGTCAGTGCCATATTTCTTAGCTTGATGTTAAAAATGCCTTCTTGAATGGAGATCTTCAAGAAGAAGTTTATATGGCACCCCCTCTTGGTATTTCACATAACTCTTGATATGTTTGTAAGCTTAAGAAAGCATTATATGGTCTCAAACAAACACCCTGTGCTTGGTTTAAGAAATTCTCTATTGTGATCTCATCTCTTGGCTTTGTTTCTAGCAGTCATAATTCTGCTCTTTTTATTAAGTGCACTGATGCAGGTCGTATCATTCTGTCTTTATATGTTGATGACATGATTATTACTAGTGATGACATTAATGGTATTTCAGTTTTGAAGACAAAGTTGGCTAGACGATTTGAAATGAAGGATTTGGGTTATCTTTGATTTTTCCAAGGTATTGAGGTAGCATACTCACCTAGAGGTTACCTTCTTTCTCAGTTGAAATATGTTGCAGATATTCTTGAGCGGGCTAGACTTACTGATAACAAGATTGTAGATACTTCCATTGAGGTTAACGCAAGGTACTCTTCTTCTGATGGTTTACCTTTGATATATCCTATTTTATACTGCACTATTGTTGGGAGTTTGGTATATCTCACTATTATTCATCCAGATATTGCATATGCTGTTCATGTTGTTAGTCAATTTATTGCTTTTCCTACTACTGTTCACTGGCAGCTGTTCTTTATATTTTACGATATCTTCGGGGTACAGTTTTTCAGAGTCTTTTACTTTCATCCACCTTTTCCTTGGAGTTGCGTGCATACTCTGATGCTGATCATGGTGGTGATCCCACAGATCGCAAGTCTGTTACCGGGTTCTATATCTTTTTAGGTGATTTTCTTATTTCTTAAAAAAGCAAGAAACAATCTATTGTTTCTCAATCATCCACCGAAGCAGAATATCGTGCCATGACATCTACTACCAAAGAGATTGTTTGGTTATGTTGGTTACTTGCTGATATGAAAATTTTATTTTCTCATCCTACTCCTATGTATTGTGACAACCAGAGTTCCATTCAGATTGCTCACAACTCGGTTTTTCATTAGCGAACTAAGCACATTGAGATCGATTGTCATCTTACTCGTCATCATCTCAAGCATGGCACCATTGCTTTGCCTTTTGTTCCTTCTTTCTTGCAGATTGCAGATTTCTTTACCAAGGCGTATTCCATTTCTCATTTTCATTTTCTGGTTGGTAAACTCTCGATGCTTGTAGCTGCCGCATCGTGAGTTTGAGGGGAGATGTTAAATAATATTTATGTAGTCTTATTTATTAAGGATAGAATAGTACTTTCAGTTTAACCTATATATACTTTATTTGTATTTAGGTTAAGACTAAGCACTCATAATATACAGATTATTCAGAATTCTAGCCTCCTTTTTGTGTTTGATCTTAATTATTTTAACACTAAGAACTTGATAAAATTGTGATTCAGTGATTTGAGTTTTTTGTTGAAATGTTGATGATGATCTTCCCTCCAATCTATCTTATATAATGATATCAACAACTGATTATCTCTCAACTTTCAAGGCTCTCCACTAACTTCTTGTTAACTGTTAATAACCTCTCATCTTTTAAAGTTCTTTCCATGATCTCAAGTTCATAATATATGACTTGTTATACTTGCTTGTAGAGTAATCCTGTATACATGTTTCTTGTTTTATATGTGGTAGTAACTCTTATCTTCTAAGTTTCTTTCAATTAATTCAGTTATCATATAGCTATCATATAACTCTCTAACTGCTTCCCATAAAATTTTATAGTATAACAAACATGCAAATAAATTTGAATTAGGTAACCATTTTTCATTGTAGAAAAATTTTGTTGACGGGTCTTTTTTCAAGAATAGAACCATATATAAGGCATGTATGGATACATCAGACAACAAGCAAAAGATGGTGATAAAATTGAAATCATAATCCAAAACCAAAAGAGTATATCTAGGGAAATATATGATGGTGAATGTTTCGTAAACATATTTATAAACTAGATGAACAAGACCAAATCAAAGAAGAAGTCATGTGTTAAATGAGCTTTCTGACAAAAAAAAAATATAATTTTTAATCCGACTATTAGATTGGGCTGAAAGTTAACTAGTATGTTCTACAAGCTCTATTTCTTATGAGATTAGCTCACTAACATTAGCTAATGTCGGCTTGCTAGCATTAGCTGATGTCGGAAATATATCCAAATTAGGTTTAAAAAATATTATTTGAAAATTTCTCTTGTTATTTTTTGGATTTTTTTCTTGTTATTTTGGTTTAGTTTTTCTTTATAGAATATGTAAATTTAGCTACTAATTAAATAATTTATATATTGTTTTTAAGAATAATTTTAAAATTATTAAATTTTAGAATATATTAAAACAAAGTTTTCTCTACTAATTTTTATGGCAGTAACCTAGAGCTTGATGAAACTTTTTTTATTTTTTTTTCGTATACCTTGCGTCAACATAGGCCAATGTAATATTTTTCTGCATATATATCTCAGTAAATGGTGTGCATATATGATCATCTCTTCAACTTTCAAGAAGCAACGCAAAATCTCCAAGCTTTACATGGCGTTGCCGTTGCCAAATGATCAGACGCCTTGGCTTACTAGTTGCTTCCTAGACGCCTTGGCAATGATAATTACAAAGTCATTTTAAGGCGGTGGCCCTATTCCTCATGACTCTGCAGGGGGCTGATCTGTGAAAATAATGGGACTTGATAGCATAAGCACATCTACATCAAGGTATCCCGATTAACTTCACAAAGATTAATGTTATGTTTTGTCAACTCATTCAAAAACTTAAATCACCTTCGTATTCAAACTAACCACTCTGAAACAAAACAGATGGCTCTATGAACTGCGGAATGCTAGTCAACGTGATTACAACAACTATCTTACCTTCAGCAAGATAGCTGTACAAATAATCAGAATCGTGGAGGCCGTCTTAATGGTTCTGAAAACTACGGCTGATTCTGAAAGGACATGGTGATCTTTGAGCTACACGACGAGGCCCTCCAAGTCTGAAGTCACAGCAAGTTGAGACGCGAGGAAGAGTTCTTTTCTTTTTTTTCTTTTTGTATATTCAAATAGGAATGGCCCAAGACTATCACAACAGTCAAGGAATCTCCACTAGCTTATTCAGGGTTTTACAATGTCAACAGAAACTTTAATATAAATACTACAGAACCCAACTTCACTTCTCACAACAAAAGCAAATATACTACCTTCTAAGTCTTAGCCTTTTGAACTTCCCTAGTCTGAAACTCGTATCACAATTGGTTTTGAAGAGAACAGAGGAAGGGAATGGCTGACGTTGAGGGTTCCCCGGGTAGTTCCATGCATGGAGTGACAGGCAGAGAACAAACCTTTGCCTTTTCGGTTGCCTCTCCGACAGTCCCGACAGATACAACTGCAAAATTTGCCTTGCCAGTTGATTCTGAGCACAAGGCCAAAGTGTTCAAGATTTTCTCTTTTGCTAACCCTCATATGAGAACATTTCACCTTTCTTGGATATCCTTCTTCACTTGTTTTGTCTCCACTTTTGCTGCAGCACCCCTTGTTCCTATCATTCGGGACAACCTCAATTTAACCAAAAGTGACATTGGTAATGCTGGGGTTGCTTCTGTCTCTGGAAGCATCTTCTCTAGGCTTGTAATGGGTGCAGTTTGTGACCTCTTGGGGCCGCGATATGGGTGTGCGTTTCTGATCATGCTCTCAGCCCCAACTGTGTTTTGCATGTCGTTTGTGAACTCAGCTGGAGGATACCTAGCAGTCCGTTTCATGATTGGATTCTCTCTTGCAACGTTTGTGTCATGCCAGTACTGGATGAGCACAATGTTTAACAGCAAGATTATCGGACTTGTCAATGGAACCGCAGCCGGTTGGGGCAATATGGGTGGAGGTGCAACTCAGCTCGTAATGCCCTTGGTCTACGAGCTCATTAAGCGAGCTGGTTCAACTTCATTCAGTGCTTGGAGGATAGCATTTTTTATCCCAGGATGGCTTCATGTTATCATGGGAATCTTGGTCTTGAATCTAGGCCAAGACTTGCCTGATGGGAATCTCGGTGCCCTAAAGAAGAAGGGTGATGTTGCTAAAGATAAGTTCTCCAAGGTCAGTTTCTTTAAGTTCTATACCCACTCTCCATTAAAGCTCATACCTCAAAGTAAAAAAACAAACATTAAATCTTAATTATTCAATGTGTTTTATCTCTTGTTCAGGTACTCTGGTATGCTGTTACAAACTACAGGACCTGGATCTTTGTCCTTCTCTATGGCTACTCCATGGGAGTTGAGTTATCCACCGACAATGTTATCGCCGAGTACTTCTATGACAGGTGATTCTCGAACTAATCATGTTATGCATCTTTACCCTGTCGTCTCATATGATATGTTGACTAATCAAAAATTATGTTGACATATTTAATAGGTTCGATCTAAAGCTTCACACAGCAGGTGTCATTGCTGCTACCTTTGGTATGGCTAACCTTGTAGCTCGTCCCTTTGGTGGATATTCTTCTGATGTAGCAGCAAGGTACTTCGGGATGAGAGGCAGGTTATGGGTGCTCTGGATTTTACAAACACTTGGAGGAGTTTTCTGTATTTGGCTCGGTCGAGCTAATTCACTTCCCCTCGCTGTCACCGCTATGATTCTCTTCTCTATTGGAGCTCAAGCTGCTTGTGGAGCAACTTTTGGTGTCATTCCCTTTATTTCTCGACGATCATTGGGCATCATATCCGGCCTAACTGGTGCAGGTGGAAATTTTGGGTCCGGATTGACACAACTAGTATTCTTTTCGAGCTCAAGTTTGTCCACAGCTGCAGGTCTATCCTGGATGGGTGTCATGATTTGCGGCTGCACTCTCCCTGTGACGTTGGTTTACTTCCCACAATGGGGCGGCATGTTCTTTCCGCCTTCTAAAGACGTAGTGAAGTCAACAGAAGAATCCTATTATGCATCAGAGTGGGATGAGGACGAGAAGCAAAGGGGCATGCACCAGCATAGCCTCAAGTTCGCCGAGAATAGCCGGTCCGAACGCGGCAAGCGCATTGCCTCTGCACCAACACCACCAAATACCACACCAAACCGCGTGTAGATCAAAGCGTTGGCCATGCTTCTATAGTGCAATAGGCAATATCAAGAACGATGCTGTTTTTGGAGTGAAAAAGGCTTAGAAATAAATCCATCATTATGTTTGTTACGCTATTCTTCTTGTTTTTTCAACCCTTTGTAGACTAGATTTCAATTATCAGCTGGAATCCAAGTTAAAGGTATCCACGCCATGCCAAGGATCCTGATATTTAGGTTTAAGCCTGGTATCTTCAAGCACCTTCATTTCTTATCTACAAAATTATTTGTTTGACTTCTGAAGCTATGGAATTAAACGAACTCACAACTCCTAGGCTTAACCAAGAATGATGGGAAATGGCATTATAAAGTGAGGAATTTAAGCTAATATCATATTGTGGAGATGTTCAATCATTTCCTGTATTTGTGGAGGAGTTGACTTGGCTCTAGTTACTGAAGTTGCACGGCAAATAAAAAAAAGGCTAAACCATCATGATGTCATTGATGTTTTTAAAACGATAGAAGAAAATATATAATAAAGTAGAACCACCATGCAGATGATAAATGATCACTAAACATATGACAAATTCATAAGCCAAATGAACTTCAAATGGATTTTCTTGGATTTGATAAATAAATATATAGCAAAAGGCAATTCAAATACATTTTAGTATCTCGAAGAAGTGCATTGCATGATGCGAGATTTAGGGTATCAAGCAGAATCTTGAATATTCGATTGCCATTCAGGACGAAATCAAAAAGAAAAGATTCGAAGTGGAGCTATATATCTAGGTTATTCCATTCCCAGACATGGACGGGAATTGTGCACCACAGAAGAAACACACTCTTCGTTGCAGTGTCCAACCATCAATTCCGAAACAAGCAAAAAAGCATAAAAATGCTCATAGTGCATGCTAGCTACTTCATTTGATAAAATATCACTTGGCATTGTCTCAAAATATTAGTGATCAAATTCTATTCACATCCAAAATAGCAGATTAGGGCTGTTGAAAAATTGTTAGCTCAATGGAAATTGCTATTGAATTTCTCTTCTAAGTATAGAGCCATAAGAGTTGTATACATAAATGGATCAAGAAAATTCTATTAGGAGAAAAAACAAGTAATAGCCTATAAATTCAAGTTAATCCAATATTGAATTTGAACCTTTTAGTATAGAAGGATAGAGGCACTGTTGGAAATAAAATTTAAACATAGAGGCAGGACCAACATACTTTGACAGAAATGAATCTCTTGATTTCTAGAACATTTCTTTGGTGAGAAATTACGTGCAAAAACCTCCAAAGACTAATGATGCTACTCTCTGATCATCTTTTTGTCGGAAATACGTTTATCAATGAAAGAGATCTGCATACAAATCCACAATCAAAGTGTTTCAACCTCCAAAATTCCATAAAAACTCCTCTTGCTTTGCTCTTGTTAGAAAAGCCACATCCATAGCTATTGAGGGTGGCAGTGTAGCAACAACATTTTCCAATGGTTTCAACTCAACTGAAGGTTGCATCTATTTCTCCTAAACTCCTTTTACTTCTCCTAAAGGTTCACCAAATACAAAGTGGTTCTGAAACAAGGACTTTGGAACTTTCTCATAGAACTAATGCAACAAGCTTCATTCTCTTCGCTCTCATAACCTTTAATCCTAATTAGCAAAGCTCACATTGTATAGTAACCATAAAGTGTATGCATTGCTTGCTTAGCTTGGTGCGTACTGTGATCAGTTTAAAACCCAAGCATACAACAAAAGGAAAAATTCATTACCTCAAAATTCATAATGTGATAGTTCAGAAGCAAACTTGTGTGATATTAGCAAGGAAAAATACTACTACATAAAAAATATTGATCACCAATTGGTTCAATACATAACAGATTATACTTGTGCAAAATCCCAATGAGAAAGGTGGAATTGACACTAAGATACACACATTACTGGCAAGGAGGATTGTAAAGGGGGGGAAAATGAACTCACTTCCAATTTCATTGACCGTGAGTTCCTTGTATTCTTTCAGAATTAGGCATTGAAGCAGCTTAGATTACCAATATTAATTAGAAGCAAAGAGATGTAGCATGAAATTAATAGTTCAACTTTCCACTGCCACCACAAGCACTACAAGATCGGGCAGAGGAGCACTTCGTACAGTAGCTCCACTTCTTTGGAAGCCTGAAAAGGTGTACCTCGTTGTATCAATCCTAAGATGAAGATTGTGCTGTTTCTGTGAGTGTGCATGTGTGGGCGCACAAGTGCGTGTGTATGCCAAAGATAGAGATTGAGAGAGAGACTTAAAATGTACCCTGCTGTATATCGAGTGGCCATGTTCTTTGCACTCAATCTTGCTCTCTCGGCACTCTCTTCTGACAGTTTCTTAAGAACAAACCCTTCACCACTGCATTCAGAACATATGCCAGAACCACCACAATCTTCACATGTTTTGAGTGGAATCTGCATTATAAAAAGGTGCATGAGATAACTCAGGCATATATAGATAAAAAAGAAGAAGGCAGTAGCTGGTAGGGGCACTGAAACAGTGGGTGCGGCAGCAATTAAATGTGCATTGCTTGTTAAAAATTTAAAACTGCTGAACAAGCATAGCATACTGTGGTTAGTTTGCGAATCTGATGAAACAAGTATTGAAAGAAAGGTACTGGGGAAACTGAAGAAGCTTCTAAACAAATTTAATGAGTGATAAAGCAATCAAATATTACCCTGATGGTTAAATAATGCATTGTATAAGAATTCTTTCCCCAGCTGTCCAACTAAAGTAACATCTCTATCTTATTTTGACTGAAGAGATCCATTTGAATACAATTCTCATAGGCATGAAAGTGACTCACTGAACGTGAAAATAAAGCATGGTTAAATATCATGCTTTTAGCAAGTAATCATGCACAGTATGGTGTGTTTTTACTCGGATAGTTTCGCTGATAATTCATGTTTACAAAAACTTGACTATTTTCCTCAGTAATCTATGGTGACATCCTATTTTTGATGCTCTTTCCCAAATACAACCATTTTCCATTCTATATTAAACACGTACCTCATCTGCCTCGTATGGTTTGTTTCTTCTCACTAGAAGGGTAATTGCAGCACCCACAGCTGTAGCAGCAATTGCCACAGAGGCAGCTGTCTCTGGTAGAGAATAGCATACTGTGGATGTTTTTCTCCCTTGTTCTTGTAATTTCACATCAATTGAAGAACAAGTAGCGGGATCTGGTATAGTACGACCTTGAAGCTTGGACTCCCTGTCTGTTTCACAACATAAAAGATAATCAACAAGCACCCCAATCCCCAAATATTATTTACTATTTAATCTAAAAATACAAATGGAAATTCAGAATGATAATTTCAAATGACTGGACATAGCTTCTTCTCTTTTAATGGAGGTTTCTTACAAATTAGTTTTATTGTACTCGGTGTTTTAATGCTATCACTATCACCAGGAGAGCCTTTACCACTACAGACTCAATATCAACATTGATATCCAAGAACAGTACTTGCAACTGATTTCCATCATCATTAATATCTAAGAGATCTGTGTCGTTCAGGATAAAGAAACAGCAAATCGCTTCACAAAGTTTTCGCTACAACAAAAATCCAGGGAAACCATATTCAATCCTATTTACTTTATAGAACTAATGCTGATAGGGTACTGTTAATACATGGAATCAATTAGATTCGGGGAGTTCATTCTATAAGAGGCTCAAAAGGGTAAAGCCTTAAAGACAGTTTCGTAGCTCAAAAAGATAAAAGGGTTTATTACAATGGTGTAAGACATACTGAACTACAAAAGGTATAAAATTACAAAGTTGGTGTCTGAACAACAACAGGTATTAAAACCACATCTAGAATTAAGCCAAATGAGAGAAATCTTTATTCCAACTTGTCTGTATTTATTTGATTGAATTATTGAAGTATAAATTCTGGCCAGTGGCCAACCAATTAAAGGCACTTTCCCTTCCAACCCCTAGATGACAGTGATAATAAACCACAACCCTCATCAAAGTCCATACCTCCACTAGCAACAACCCAAATGCACAATCCTAAAAGAATCAACAAATTATTCATGTAGCCATTAGACTCCAGAAAGTGGGACTAAAAACCCCCCATTGAAGCTCTTATCTCGAAGCAACATAAATGCAAACCCACAACAACTTTCAGCAATCAAAGCAAGCATTTCTTGTTCTGCATTTTAGCACACCTAATATTTAACCAAGAATTCATGTTGTGTATTTCCAAACAGAACCAAGAAAAAAGATGCCATTCATTCTACCCATCAAATTATAGAAACCTCTTCAAGCTCTCAACATTAAATCCGGTGTCCCCCTTTCTGGGGTTTTCTATAACAACCACAACAACTCTAATTAGCTTTAAAAACCAAAGACAAGTAATACAAGCCATTACAACAAGGACCTTCCTTCATAAAGTTTAACGTAAATAACGTAACCCTCATCAAAATGATGCTGGAAATACAAGTAAGAGAAGAAACAACCACCTCATAAAAGCCTCCATGGCCATATCTTTAATGGGTTTATTTCATTAATGAGGTTCTCATAATTGTAAGACACTACTTGTCAACTACCTTCAAAAGCTACAGCAACTTGTAACTACAAAAAACAGCTACAGGTAGAGCAATTAGAGTTGTATATTAATATCAGGACAGAGCTTATTTGAAGTACTTACTCTTGGAGAAGGAGGTGAATGACAAAGCGTGCACTGCTAACTCCATCTCCAAATTAAGGAAAGGGTTCCTCAAGTAACAGAAACAACTGAAAGTTCTCTTATCTTAGCTATATGTCAATCCAATTTTTCATATCGGCCCTTGGTGTTCTAACTAATTTCACTATTGCCATATTTTTGTTTTTTTTTACCAAAACTATCTTAATTTTTTTCTTTTTTCAAAGACAATTGACTGTGTGTGTGTGTGTGTATATGTGTGTGTGTGTGTGTGTGTGTGTATATAAAGATCTAGATCCCAAGTCATCATTGTTAGAGCTAGTATAATAAACAGAAAGGACTTGATCCCATTCCACTTTAAATTATTTTATAGACTATCAAGATTCACTTCTTCTATTTAAATCTTGTTTAATAAATTCATAGGATCTTGATTAATATGCAAATTGATCCGAGTATATTCAAATGATAAAAATAAAATATATATATATATATAGTAAAATGCATTAAATGTCCTTAAAAATGTTGTTTTGTTATATATCAATAGCTTTGAGAATTACTGATGCAATGGAATTAATAAACACTTGATGAACTGTATTTATCCAAACCCCAAT
>Ga0325401_1007438_pt1 | contig 10639 bp, 10 predicted proteins | sample PopdelMetagenome_FD_205666 | JGI IMG/M metagenome (GOLD analysis project Ga0325401, IMG submission 205666) | Populus deltoides microbial communities from Bellville, Georgia, United States - Xylem-PdKOR-R2 | ecosystem: Host-associated > Plants > Phyllosphere > Stem > Wood/Secondary xylem | place...
TTTTTTTTCCAAGAAATGAAATTAGTTGACAGGTGATAATAAAAACAAAAGGTAAAATTTGATTATTCTAGATATAAAAAGAAGAATTTCTACTTTTATCTATATTTTCTACATGTAAATATAGAACCAACATTTAATACCATCACTTGTAATAAATATAACTGGAGGTATTTTGGTCTATCTAAATAATTAAAATAGATCATGGAGTGGGAATAACAAATTATGGGGTGGGAATAACCCCGCAGTTCTGTTTATTGTTTTCTTTCTTTCTTTTTTTTTGTTGCATTGTGTTTTTTTATTTTTATTTAATGACCTAAAATGTGAAATAATTTTTTTTCAAATGAAGATAGGTTTCTGAAATTAGGTATGGTTGACTTTTAGGTTGGTTTCATGTTTTGCTTGACTCAGTTGATGGTATTTTTTTAATTTTAAATGTGGTTGTTAATTAGTGAAAATTGCTAATTGAGGATTGATTGAAGTGATTTTTTATTGCAGATGTAGTAACTGAGTTCATTGAAGGTCTTGTGGAAACCTACCCTGGATTACAGTACCTGGATGGCTTTCCGGAGGTGATTTTTTTTTAAAATACTATCTTTATTTAAAATTTTTGAAGGGGCCTTAAATAAATTAGAATTAGTGAATTGTGATGCTTTCATTATTCTGGAGATGCAGGTTAAGGTTGTGTTACGTGCTGATCATGCGAGTGCTATGCTTGACAAAGTTGCGATTATATCAGGTTTGTGGTGCTGGAAAGTATTTGAACATGACAATGTTTAGTTCTTTTGGTGTTGAAATTTGAAATATATATTGTGTGCCTTTAAAACTCTTGATATGCGTGTGTTGTTCGGTTTTTTGATGTTGTTGTGGCATAAGAAGAGAAATGAGGAACTGTAAAGGTATGTGCTTTTGGATGATGAACAAATTTTGGCACTGGGTTGGTACTAGTGCTAAATGTAGCTATGTAATTCAAAAAGAAATGATAGCCATCACCTTTATTGTTCTATATCCAGGCTGGATAATTTTGCTTTTATTATTTTTAAGATCTTCAATGTGTTGATGTACAAATGTAATTGTGATTTTACATTTTTTCTGAAACAGTTGTGACAGGATAGTTGCATTATTTGGTTGAAGTGAACTGTTACTCCATGGAACTGTTTTCTATTTTTCCATAAGATGTTTGTGTAACATCTCTTCCACACACGTGCATACACAGAGCAAATGATTCTTGGTCCAATTTCTCTTTATTTTTTACAATACTGTCAGACACATATTATGTTTGTTTGTGGCTTCCATCTGTGACAAAACCAGCACCTTGAACCCCAAACCTACTTGACATTTGGTCTTACTGCCGAGTTAAGATATCATTGGTTCCTTTCAAATGATTCTTAGAGTGACATATTTTCTTTTAAAATTTCCTCTTTGAAAGTTTAATAGACAAACAGGAGTGACATAAAAAAAGGTCCAACTCTAAAGAAACCTGAATGAGATGTGAGATGCATGGGAACAAGGAAAAAGAAAACTCATATAAAGGTTATGATATTGCATTACATGATCCTAAATGATAGAGCTTAAGGATTGTGTGAGTAAGATGTGAATGCTATGGTTTCATCTGATACAGGAGGAGGAAGTGGGCATGAACCTGCCCATGCTGGATTTGTCGGAGAAGGGATGCTAAGTGCTGCTATCTGTGGAGAAGTTTTTACTTCCCCCCAAGTTGATGCAATTCTAGCTGTATGGTTTCTTTCTATTTAATTTCTTGTTGGAACAGTTTATATCACCTTATCAGTTATGCACCCCATCCTTCTCTTAGATGGCTTTGCTCTTAATTCAACTTTAGGGTATCCGAGCTGTAACTGGTCCGATGGGATGTCTTCTGATTGTCAAGGTATTGACATTTCAAAACTAATCAGTTGATTATTACTAGTTTCAAATTATTTGGCGTGGCAAGTATTATTTGGGCACCTAAAAGAAGAAAAAACAGAAGCAAGAATAAAGGGGTGAAGAAGAAAAATGGACCAAATGAAACTTGCAGAAAGGGGACAATCAACTCTGCAACTTTCTCATAATTTAATTACTCTTTGAAAAATATTTGGTTGTCAGATTTATTTTTAGATTCATAGTTTGTGGTCGGGATGTTGACAGAATTATACTGGCGATCGTCTAAATTTTGGTTTGGCTGCTGAGCAAGCAAAATCTGAAGGTTATAAAGTAGAGGTATCTTTCTTAACCGAACTTCATGTTTCTTCTGCATAGCCAGAGAGAATATCCAACTATAATCATATTGCTTTTGCAGACTGTAATTGTTGGAGATGACTGTGCTTTACCTCCACCTCGAGGCATAGCTGGACGAAGAGGGTTGGCGGGGACTATTCTTGTTCATAAGGTTCTCTCCTTCTCAATACATGTTTGTGGCACACATACACACACAACCTAAGGTTGATAGCATGTGAATTCAGCTTACACTTTTGGTTCTGTTTCTTTTCTTTATTTCTTTTGATCTTTTCCTCCTCCTTTTGATTCTTTCTGCAAATTTAGTACTTAGCTTAGGTTTTCTCTCACCATTTTTTTATAAATGATTAAGTTGATCATATTTTTTTATCAACCAATTCATAATTTTAGTGGGTTTTATGTAACTAATTTGATATGAAGTTTGACCACTATTTGTTTCACGTACAAGCTTTCTTCTTATAACTTCTTCTCCCTACACTAAAGGTTGCTGGAGCTGCAGCTGCTGCTGGCCTTTCTCTTGATGAAGTTGCTGCAGAAGCGAAACGTGCATCTGAAATGGTTGGAACAATGGGTGTTGCATTGTCAGTCTGTACACTGCCTGGTCAAGTTACATCAGATCGTTTGGGCCCAGGAAAGATGGAACTAGGTCTTGGAATTGTGAGTCATTTCCATGGAGTGATTTCTTTCTTAGTGTCAAAAGAGTACTGGACATCCTTTAGAGTTGATGATACTAGAGTCCATGCACTTCTTTATCTGCACATTTATCATAATGCAATTATGTTTCTACTTCATATGAGGGAGAGAAGGGGTGTGTGGGGCTTCCTATCTTGAGTTGAATCTTTTTGATGCCATGCATTTCACTTAATAGCTGTCCAATTTTCCTGTCATATTCTACTGATCTTCAGTGCTGTCTATTTGCTTCACTTTGATTTCTGATTGCACATTTACAAACTCAATTTCAAAAACACCTTTTCTTTCTAGCATGGTGAACCTGGTGCTGCTTTAGCGGACCTTCAGCCTGTCGAAGTGGTGGTTTCTCATGTTCTTCAACAAATTCTATCACCGGTATGTTGAAAATCTTAGGACTAGCCCTAAGGTACTCATTTTGTTATATGTTAAATTCAACAGTATTATGCTTTGGTCCCAGGTGTTTGGGGCCTTAGTTATGCGCCACTTTTGGTAAGAATTGGTGTCGCATACAAGTTTTCATTTTGCAAGGTAGATGCATGAGATTATGACAACATGGAAGAGATTTTATGGTGGAAAAGACAAACAATTGATGTAGGTTTTTGACGCGGCGTATAATGTGATAAAAGCTAGGGTTTTCAAACTCTAAGGTTATAGCCCTAAACACTGTAGAGGAATAGAGAAAATCTATGATATTTTATTAAAATTCTGAATCTAAATGTTCTCAAAATAAACAAGACATCCCTATTTATACTAGTTTTAGACCTAGTCCTTCTAGGAAAATGATTCCTAATTAAAACATGCCTAACTAATAGAATCCATCTAGTATTAAGATTCCTAAATCCTAACAAGTAAAATCCTAATTAAATTGAAAGTCTTAATCTAAATAGGAAAAAGAAATCCAAATACAACAAGATAAATAAAGACAATCATGCGTAACAACTTCCAATCCTTATTTGAAAGCCTTTCCTATCTCTGATCATCATTGAATTTTAATCCAATAGAAAACAAGGTCTTCATAATTTACTGTCAAATTTCAGCTCGATCCAATAATCGAATGAAAAGTTATACTTGATTTACTAAACTGCATCTTGAACTCTTCAAAACCAAAAAATCTTAACAATGAAGGATATAATACAATAAACATAATTATGACAAGAATAATGAAGAAAGTGCCCCACATTAATCCTCTTTTAACTTTAGTTAACTGTCAAAAATTGAACTCACCACTCCAAAGAAATAGATACTTCGAATATAACATTGTCATGTATAATTTTTTAATCCAGGCAAAACTTCTTAGGACCTGAAAAATCAACCTCGTATAAAACTGTCTTTTGAGATGATGACAACTTTAGTTGAAGTGTTTGGTCATCACTGGCAACAATGCCTTGACCATTATTTGATTTGATAATTTCAGAATATTGATCCAACGTGGATAAGCTTGGTTTGGATGAGACACTCATGAGCAATTCCAATAACTTGTTCTAGCTTTTCTTTTAGTGCTTTAAGATCTTGAGAATCATTTGATACTAATTTACGAGCTTCTTTGATTTCTTCTTCATCATTAGTAGATGAAACATTGACATGCAGCAATTTTGTTGTTATCACTGAGGTGATGTTGAAACTGTGTACTTTAAAGAGACGACACCTCTGTATTTATTTTTCTTGCTACTTGAGAAGATTGAACAAAAGACAAATAATAACATCTATTTGCTTATATATCTAATATAAAATCTCCTCACAATCATTTTGTATAAACTCTAAGATTGTCTCAAATCTTTCCATGATGGAGTTATTAGGCTTACCAGTGCGAGTTCTATATTCTATAACTTCACAACACCATTATGTAGCACTACAAGAAAGTTTGCGTATGACGAGCCATACTTTTTGATCACAATGAATCTTGTTGAAATAAAAGTAAGCTTTCAACTCTATCAATCGGTTAATAAATCTTTTTTTCAAAAATCTTCCATCATAGAAAGGAATCTGATTGAATTTAGGAATAGGTCTGGGGTTGGCCTGCCTCGAGGTAAGTCTCTAGGCAAGTTTCTCTCCTCTGCACGATCCATGTTTGCGTCTCCCATTAGCAAAGCTAGACCTGCTATGATTTGCTCCAAACGATCAAACCATTGTTCCCAATGATCTAGCTTATGCTCTTGAGCCCTCACAATGCCTTAGAGAACCTCCACTCCTACATCGCAGAATGGGTTGCTCCCATGTCTGTCCTTCAAAAAGGCCAACTTGTTCTGATACCAATTGATGCGACGTATAACATAGATAAAAACTAGGGTTCTCAAGCCATGAGATTACAACACTAAACATCATAAATGAATGAAGAAAATTTCTGATATTTTATTAAAAGTTTGAATTTGAACTAGACGTCCCTATTTATACTAGTTTTAGACCTAGAATCCTTATAGGAAAATGATTCTAATTAAAACATACCTAACTAATAGAATTTATCTAGCATTAGGATTTTTAACTAGTAAAATCCTTATTAAATTGAACGTCCTAATCTAAATAAGAAAAAGAAATCCAAATACAGCAAGATAAACAAAGACAATTCTGCACAATAACTTCTGATCCTTATTTGAAAGCCTTCCCGACTTGATTATCATGAAATTTTAACCCAAGCAGAAACAAGGTTTTCATAATTTTCTGTCAAAATTTCAGCTTGATCTAACAATCGAATTAAAAGTTATGCTTAATTTACTAAACTGCATCTTGAACTCTTCTTAAACACTTCAAAACCTAAAAATCTTAACAATGAAGGAAATACCACAATTAACATAATTATGGCAAGAATAATGAAGAAAGTGTCTTATGCCAGTTTTGAGCCATAATATGGTCAATGTGTGTCAAATAATCAGTATAACCTAAAAGCTTGAGCAGTTGGGTGATACTCTAAGAATAATTTTATATTACTCTTTAACATACCTCTTCAAGTAAAAGCTCTTTGCACTTGAAACTTGTACTTGTCTGCCACTACCTTGTGCTTAATTTTATTAATTAGAATAAGGATGATGAGATTCGAACTTCTGACTATATGGTCATTAAGGTATTGATACTATGTTGAAGAATTAATTCAACTCAAAAACTTAAATGGCCAAGTGAGGTCCTAAGAATAATTTTATACTACCCTCTAACATTTGAAGGATGATTTAAATTGTATAACTTTTCTCTCATTCCCAATTTTATTATCCAAGGGCATCAATGACCTTTTGTGTCCGTTTATTTTCATTGTAGTGCTTGATTTTATTTCTATTTTCTCATTATGATTTCTTTACTGGCACCAAACTTTTTTAATATATTTTCCATGCATCTCAATTTGGGAGCTATTTTTTCATATGTAAATCCACTCGAATCTATCTTTGCTTTCAAGGAGGTTTTAATTAAATAGCTACCTTTAAGATTATGTTAGCTCATATGAATAAGAAATAAGGATCTCTTACTCAGCAGCTAATGTCCTTACCCCATTCCTAGGAGGGAACTTCACATATTAATTTTGCATATTTCACTGACATCATAAATGATGCCCTTATTGTTTTTATCGTTGAATTGTTGCAGGAGACTAACTATGTCCCAATTACTCGCGGCAATAGAGTGGTACTCTTGGTCAATGGGTAGGTTCTTCCTTCTGTGCTTTAGATTAGCATCTATCATATTAAATTGTGGGAATAATGCTGTTCAAAATCAAGCATTCTATTTTCATCAGGTTGTTGGATGTTCTGAACATCTGAAGGTTTTTCCCACTTATTCTTCTGTTGTTTTAAAAATTTCAGACTAGGCGCCACCCCTGGTATGGAGTTAATGATTGCAGCAGGAAAAGCAGTCCCTCAGTTGCAGCTTGAACATGGATTGGCTGTCGATAGAGTGTATACTGGATCTTTTATGACTTCCCTTGATATGGCAGGTTTGGAACTGATATAGCTGTTCATCTCAATGCAAGGTTTCTTTCATGATTTTTGAAAGAGCATTCTATTAATGACTAATGAATGATGTAGCTTATCTCAGGTTTTGCTTCTTTCAGGATTCTCAATTTCCATAATGAAGGCAGATGAAGCATTTTTGCAACGATTGGATGCTGCTACCAAGGCTCCATACTGGCCTGTTGGAGTAGATGGTCTGTGGTGATATATCAGGATATTGCTTTTATTCTTTGTGGCTTATTGCTTGGCTTCTGATCTATACGATTTTATAAGATAATTTTTCATTACTATTAGCTAGCATCAAGAACTTTTTATCTGTGTTCCTCTAGTAGCTTTTCTGAAAAAAACCAATATAATTTTAACTATCAAGTCAGATTGAAGTTCTTCTACAGATTTCATGTTGATTGATTTCATGAGTTTTCTTTGCAGGTAATCGCCCACCTGCCAAGATACCTGTTCCATTGCCACTGTCTCATTCAGCAAAGAGTGATGAGGTATTTCCACACACACACACACACACACACACACACACACATTTCTCTACTTCCATGTGTGATCTTAGGAAAAAGACATCTCTTTTCTCTGATTATAGTTCCCTCCCCACAGCTTGGTTTTTTTGTTTTTCTACCATTTATTCTGTAGAAAACAGATCGATGACAGAACATGCTAGTAGTTATGAATCTCTCTCTCTCTTTCTCTTTCTCTTTCTCTTTCTCTTTCTCTGTGCGAGCGCGCGCGTGCATGCACGTGTGTTATTGGTAAGTTTTAAACCCCTTTTTCTTTAATTTCGAAATATTCCTTTCTTTCCTCTTCCCTCTCCTTCCATCCAGAGAAACTGGAGTTCAATTACCTTGCATTTTATTGGGAAAAAAAACTGAGCTCATGTTTAGGCATTGCTACCTAGAAGTGCTATGTAGAGGAGTTACACGTGCTAAAAATATAAAAAGTTCCTTTTGGCACTGAGTTAAATAAAAAATGTTTACACGTTCAAGGAGGGTAATCATTCAGGCAGATGCCAGTAGATTATCCATGTGTTTCTGGTGGCAAAAACATTACACCGGATGACTATCCTTATGCTAATTTAAATAAATATTGGCCTATTTACAATGATGTGTTGAATAATGATGACATTAAAGCTAATTAAATAGCATTACTTTGTTAAACCTGACCTCCCTTGTTTGATTTTGACTAGTCTTTAAGTCGGCCGCAACAGCTTAGTGAACAAGGGCGTCTTCTTGAGATGGCTATTGAAGCAGCAGTGAATGCGATCATTGATCTTAGGGACAATTTAAATGAATGGGATGGCAGAGTAGGTGATGGTGACTGTGGATCAACAGTGAGTCTATCTTGAACTCCGTTTTCATCCTGCAATTCTGACTTGGTGCCCTATAGGGCTGATTTGTCTGCTTTTGCAGATGTATAGGGGTGCAACAGCAATTCTAGAGGACATGAAGAAGCAGTAAGTTTGCTTCCCCATTGTTCGGAACTTTTGTAGGGGATATCAGGGTTAAATTATTGTACCATGTTGTATATTTTTGCAATTTTAAGGATGTTTTTAACATATAATGGAATCTTCATATGATTTGCTTGTTTTTAACATACCATGTTATAATGGACTTCATATAATTTTCATAAGCAATCGTTTGTTTTCATGAATTGATTGGATCTACCAGCAATAAATAAACTATTGCTCCATGGTGAATGGCTCCTCAAGTTAAGAATCTAAAGAATCTATAATAGTAGTATTAGCATTTCTTTTAGTCTCTTAGTAAATTGTTAGAAACTTTTCATTTCTTGAATAAAGTGTGTTTTCCATCACTGACCTGAATCACCTTCTATTTCCAGTTATCCCTTGAATGATGCTGCAGAAACAGTGAATGAAATTGGATCATCTATCAGAAGAGTTATGGGAGGAACCAGTGGAATTATGTATTTACTCGTGTTGACCCAATGATGCTTGATTAAGATTTACATTCATTTCTTATGATTCTTATTATCATTCATGAATATCTACTCTTAAAGCTCTGCATTTTACTTCTTTAAACAGATATACCATATTCTGCAAGGCAGCTTGTGTGCAGTTGAAAGCAAACACCCAGTCAGTTGTCACATCGAAACAATGTGAGATGATGCTCCTAAAGTGGTCACTGTTGGATATGAAAATTTTGATTCTAACTAGTCTCTTGAATCAGGGGCTGAAGCACTTGAAGCTTCCATAGCTGCAGTCAGTAAATATGGTGGCGCTAGTGCTGGATTTCGCACATTGTTAGATGCCCTTATTCCAGCTTCAGCTGTTCTTCAGGAGGTCAACAATAACCACTGTTTTGTATTTCCTCTGTTGATGTGGTGTTTTCTTTTGATACCAATCTAGTTACTTTCATGAGCAGAGGCTAAATGCTGGGGATGATCCTTGCACTGCTTTTCTTCTCTCATCTGAAGCAGCAGTGGCTGGAGCCGAATCAACCAAACACATGCAAGCACAGGTGACATTTTTGTTCCTCTTCTTTTCTAGATTCCTGTTACGTGTATCTTCCCCCATCTCCTGTTTGATTCAAAGGTCACTATGCAAGTTGACTCTGATAAAACATGGTTCTGACAATGCATGATGGTTCCATGGTAAAAAAAACAGGTTGGTAATGATTTCCACCAATTCTTTGAGCCCATATAGAAAATAAGTGAATTTACATACAGTAAATGATGGACTAGGTGAAATTGCGACCACTTTTACACCCTCTCCAGTACCCATCCTTTAAAACTAAATAAAAAAACAAAACACAAGCGTATTACTCAGGGAAGGAAGGATTGGGAGAAGAAAAGGAGGTCACTAGTGAAAGAAGTGAAATAACATATCCATACAGGTAGAACTACCATACGATTTATTTCTTAGAGAACAAAAATCAAATGGAGTGACTTTAAATATAAATAACAGACAGGTTGTCGAGGTAAAAAGATTTGAACGCTGTATATCAAGACTAGACATTTCTTTTAATGCTCTGGGGGGCTGACAGGGGGTAAATTCTCCTTTCTTCTTCCCTGGAATAGTTTATGCAGGCTGGTCGCTCAACATATTCATGCATAGCATCGCATGTGTATTGGGGACAAAATCGCGTTACATGTTCTTTCCTGCAAAAGCACCTCTATATATTCATGCATAGCATCGCATGTGTATTGGGGATCTTACGAAATAGTTTATGCAGGCTGGTCGCTCAACATATATCTCCTCAGACATTCTTGCCACCGTGCCTGACCCTGGGGCCATGGCTGCAGCTGCATGGTATAGAGCAGCTGCCATAGCTATCAAAAACAACTACCAGCGTCATGAGTAGATTGCATCCGCTTTTCCCTCCAATTTGAACTCCCTTTCACTGCAGATTTAAACAAAGAGCTATTTTTTCCTCATGATTGTATGCTACAGCCCAACTAATCAGGCTTTCCGCTTTTGCAAATTTTGCTCGGATAGCTGAGAGAGATTTTTATCCATACCGTCTTAAAATCTCCAGAAAAATTTAAATTCCAGAGATTGATCAAATCTTATAAGAGATGACAGTAATATGTGTCGGGACTGTTTACAATACCAGTCACAGGAATTTAGACTTTCGGATGTCATGCCGGATTATACATGTAAAATTAGCATTCTGTGTAGTTATTTTGAGACGGGAGGAAATTCCAGGGCATCCAGGAGCATTGATGATGCTGTCATGCCTCCAGCTACCAACACGGCTTGAAAAGCAATTGAAAATCTATTTCCAATTAGAAAACAATAGAAATAACAGATGGATTGCCTAGAAACAAGA
>Ga0325401_1007440_pt1 | contig 10638 bp, 8 predicted proteins | sample PopdelMetagenome_FD_205666 | JGI IMG/M metagenome (GOLD analysis project Ga0325401, IMG submission 205666) | Populus deltoides microbial communities from Bellville, Georgia, United States - Xylem-PdKOR-R2 | ecosystem: Host-associated > Plants > Phyllosphere > Stem > Wood/Secondary xylem | place...
AACCTTTACCAACCATTGAACGAGGATGCCTCATGTGGGCTCTCTATATATATGCAATAACACTAATAATGTTAACTCATGTAAATAACCCAAGTATGTAAAGAATATATGTAAAGAATATACAGTTTTTCTCTACATTAATTGATCCTAACGTTACAGAAAATATTATCTTTTACAGTTGACTAATTAAATGATAAATGATTTTGTTAATTTTGTTATCATTAAAGATTTTAATTCAAAGAGAGGCTGTGAAAAAAAAATGAATAAATTAATATCTAATTGCCCGATATCATGAAGTACTTACTTAGTTTCAATAGTGCTTAAAAATTGATCCGAGGAATATAGTTGAGGACACTACATATAATCCATTTTATATAACTCTGAAAGACAGGCGTAGCGATTAAAAAGGGTGCTTCTCTTTCTTGATTTTTGGTAGTATATTTTTTAAAATGTTTTTTATTTAGAAAATTTTTAAAATAATATGTTTTTATTTTTTAATATTTATTCTTAATATAAACATATCAAAATGATAAAAAAAATAATTAAAAATAAAAATAAATTCAATTTTTTAATAAACATATCCTAACAAATACACTGAAATCTTGTTGTCAATAGACTAGACAAATACACTAAACTGAAATCTTGTTGTCAATACCTAAAAAGTTATAGTTTCGTGGATATACTACTGATGTGAAGGGCGATCCTTTGAGAAGAAAAACTTAGTCTTGTCCGATGCCTAAAATGGTTGAGTATATAAGATATCGTTATATATATATATATATATATATATATATATATATATATATATATATAATAAAATAAAATAACCCTTATTAACTCATGGAATTATTCGTTTCATATTATCCCAGAAGATGCCAATACAGCATCAATATTCATGCACTGGATCTTATGATTAGTGGCTTCTAATGAAGAAAAGGAAGGAAATCTCAATTTATATATGGCTCTAAAATGGCACAAATTAAGAGTTGGTGCATGCCACCCTTATTCAGTATGTTTGCGAGATCTTCTTAGAATCAAACGGATTCTCACCCAAGAAAACAAACTAGAACTTCTGTGTCAAAATCCCATATTTAAGTTTCTCCAGAATTCATTTCATTAATTAGCAGTAGCACCCCAAGCAAAATTTTTCAAAAACCTACCGACGAAATATCCATCTAATTAACACTGGCGAAAGATTGATCTTAGAGAAGGTGTGATTGCTCGCATGGCCTATATAAAACGGGGGAAACTCTGATGCTTAGAAAAATACAAAACACAAGTAGGGAAAGATCATGAAGGTCGACCTTTACGCAGTAAGATCGATCCCATGCATCAAGTTTCGCAAGGTCATATGGAGAGAGGAAAAATTGTGCATCGACATTATAAATTAGAAACCAAAGAAGACAACGAAATAACTAAGCATGTTTTTGTGCGTATCTTTAGTTCAATGTGAAATCCAAACACATGATGAATAAAAACAAATAGAAATAGAACAAGAAGCATAAACAACTAGCATGCTTGTAGTATTCTACTAGACAATAGTAATTAATTTTCTAGAGCTTGAGTGACAAATCAAGTCCCGAATCATCTGTTTGATAACTCTTTGGATGGTCAGTTTGCTGGAAATGATCAGTACCGGGAGGCTTGTTGATTGCAATATTGGATGATGGAGAAGAACCAAAATTTCGAAGGAGATTGTCCTCAAACCTTGAAGAAGATGAGGAACTAGAAATTCCAAATCCACCACTAAAAGCATTCAAACTCTCTGTCGTTATAAGTGATTTACCATTCGAAGGTTGTGTGTTCATTGTAGTTTGCCCGGACCAACCACCATGGGCGTTGTAGCGAAGCCCTATGGGGGATGTCCATGGATAAGGAGGCGATGTCCTGTGAATCAAGGAATCCAACCGTACCCCAAGTGACCTATTTAAAGATCCATAATATGGGTTTGTTGAGAGGCTTGAATAGGGATAATATGGCAAGTGTACTAAAGCACCCATATCCATCTCTTGACGCCTCTTGGCTAGTATCCTCTCCTGTTTGTGTGCGTTTTGATGCCCACCTAAGGCTTGGGATGTGGAGAACTCTCTCTTGCAAAAGTTGCAAGGGAAAACCCTAGACTCGGTTTGCTTCAAGGTCTCATCGGTAGACTCTTTAGCATGAGAAGATCCAACATTCATGGGGCTTAATAGATTGAATTCTAGCTTCGACCCGCGGATCGAATTATCTCTAGAAAGCTTCAAATCCAGCAAGACACGAGCACTCGATTTGGGAAGGAGGGCTGGTTCAGATCCTTGGACAACTTTCTCTTTCATATTCGTATTGACCATCTCTGTTTGATCTAGTTCACTACCATCTCTATGTGGTGTTCCTTCCGAGGTTGCTGATATGCTAGAACCCTCAGAAGGGCACCTTTCTCTACCAACTGTTTCCATTGAGAACTCAAGAAAGGTCAAGCTTGAGTTTGGTTTGGCATAAAGATTGTGAAAAATGTTCCTCTTTTTATCGAGTCTTGAATTAATGTAGTATCTTTTCATGAATGGAAAGAATCCCATTGTATGGTTATTAGTATTACAATGCATCAATTGAAAAAAGGGCTTGAATGATGACGAAGCGTAGAAGATTTTGTTTCATTAAAGAGGATTCTCATACAAATATTCCTAATATGTAATTGAACTCCTGTGAACAGGGTTGCACAATCAAAAAGAGTCAAACTTTCGTAAATGGGAGCCAATGCATGATTTGGTGGTTTTCTGAGCGTTAAGGAAAGGAATTATTTGCATTAAGGGAAATTATCTTTCCAGTTATGCAGTTCTTATTTATTTTTTTGGATAATGACTCATGGTAAAAGATTAATGCTTGCGATATCAATATCTTGTAGAGGTTTTTCCAATGCTAAACTGGACTAGGCGCATGTTAATAGAATGCATTTGCTTGCAAAGAAAAAAGCCCTTGATAGCATAATCTGCACACCTTGATCATTTCACTGGATTCTGTGCATTTATGAGACAGGATATTGCACTCGCAGGACAGGCATTATCCATGTGTTTTTGTTGAGGAACTATTATACAATTGCAGGATCAAAATGAATCTCCATTCAGAATGCTTGATTAACTAACATTCCATTTCCATCAATCTTGCCAAATACATCTGGAGATAACTTCCGGAGTTCTTGAAATATTGTCAGTAACTTGAAACCCAGCCAACAACAGTCCTCAAATGATGCTGCTTCAATTTCTTTCTTCTCAGATTTCTTCCCCTGTGTAGACACAACCCAACTTCGTAAATATTATCTCATTAGCAAGATAAAATAAAAACTCTGATTACATTCTGATATGATGATAAATTGTCAGTGCATAATAGTTTTAGACTTCAAGTTATACTTCTTCATTACGAAGGCTAGATTTGTGAGTAAATTTAAATTTCTAACTATTATGACTATTTACTACTGGAATTATTTATTCCTTTCAATAGGATAACATGCCCTTGTCAGCGTATCTTCAATATTGCTAACACTCCATCACAAAAATAAATAAATACTACTGGCTTTCTCTGTTAATTGTTCCATGCAGGGGTGGAACAAGAATTTTAGGATTGGTGGGGGCAATACGAAAAAAAGTTGGATAAACTTGAAAATAAAGTGATCCCGCGCGGGGGGGGGGGGGGCATAAAGATAATACATAATTTTTGGGGGTAAAAAATATATATTTCCTATAAAATAAGCCTAAACATAAAGGATATGACTAAAATTATTCCAAAATTTTAGGACTAGCATGTTAACCAAACACATAGACCTCCCCTGGTTCCATGCTCTTCTTATACGAATATCAGTGTTGCCAGAAATGACAACTTAGAGAACATTGCTTACATCTGATTTTTCAGAAGCAGAAAACTTGTCCTTTTCGACCAAAAACACAATTGCTGTTATATTGTGGGTACATTGAAAAAAGTGGTAAATTATACTTACCAGTACTGGTTGTGTAAGACAAATGCATCAGTTGGCACTTTTTTCCCGTCATCATTGCGGTTCCAATGGTAGATTGCATGTGTCCTGTTCTTTATCTCCAATGTAGAGTGCCCATAACTGGCTTCTCTGAATGCCGAGTAATCTGGTTGTGGATCTCTAAACCTGCAGGATGAATGCAACAATTATTTAATACTACCACCAGCAGTGTTCTCTATATGCAGAATCTTTTCCCCTAGTAGCTTCAGTTACCTTCCGGCAAGACCTTCTTGATTTCCTCCATCTCCGACAGTAATGTAGACAGGGGCAGATTCATCTGCTGCCGGAAAACGGTCACCACTAGATACATTGTAGTGTATGTTTGAGACTCGATACTGAAATTGGAAAAACCAATTTATGAAAAACAGTGCTTTTCTTCTAGTCCAAGGAAAGATATTTGTCATTGGAATTGTATAAAATTGTAAAACAAAATTCATGACATACATGCAGCATATATTAGCATGACTAAATGATGATCAAAAGTACTGTGCTTCGGAATTACAATTTGTTTAGTTGATGACAAGTTAAAAGTTAATTGGATTTTGAATGAACCACCAAACAGTTTCTTTGAGAATTTTTTTTTTCTGAGATCTTAACATACAAACATTAGCAACCAGATAGTAAAACAAAGGGAAAAACATATGAGGAAAGAAGCATACTGATCTTTCATAAGCATGGACATGCCCAGCAAAAACTACATCAACTTTGTAACGAACAAACCACTTCTCAAAGACTGCCCGCATACTTTCACCTTCCATGAAGTGTGCTTCGTTACTGTTGTAGATGGGGATATGCATAAGAACAATGAGCCAAGGTGTCTTCTCCCTGTCAACCCTTTTAAGTTCTTCTCTGAGCCATTCCCACTGAGGGGTATATTTCACTGTTCAAAAGTTCAAATAAACTTAGGGATATAAATCACACAGCTCTTCCCTTAAAAAGAACGCTGTATATTTCTATGTCACAGGGGTTTAATTATTCACTTTGGTTTTCGTGAGGAAGGTCAAACTACTTGTATTTGCTGAGAATTTTACTTGAAACATAATTTTAAAGCAAGCATCTCAGAAGACACGTTTGTGGAATGCACTGATTTCGCTTGGTAGATTTCAGGCTGTCCCCATTTTAACATTTTTATACACCAAGGTCTTGAAACCATAGCGGGTAACAACATGTTGACAGAACAGGGAGGAAAAATACTAAATACTCCTGCTAAAAAACCTTCACTTTTAATGATAATGCATATCCTCCAGGGAATGTAGATAGTCCTCGTGGATTTTCAGGAGCAGCACAATAGATGCTACAAAATCAGGTAGGAGATGCTAGCTAACCTGACAAATTGAGACATTATGACTTCTGGGAAGAGATCAAAAGTGTAGGCAGTGTAAGACAATTCGATGACTCGTGCTTTTAACGTGCTTGGGACAATTTGTGTAGCTAGTTTTCCCTCTTCCAGCATTATGCAATTCTATAGCAAGGCCAAGGGAAACTGCTGCACAAAGTGCAGCACCAATGAACAACCTTATGAACAGGCCAAGCACCCATGGTGCAAATTGAACAATAGGAATTTTTACCATACGAACACTCTAATCTGAGACTGTCCTGTGACTAACATTAAAATCGTAAAGTTTTCTTGACACTGCACTTGGTCACAATTTAAAGAGAAGTTTTTCGCCTGTTACTTATAAAATAGTTTAAAATAGTTTCCTCAGGAAATTTTAAGAGGCTGCCAAGACTTCCAGAATCATGCTGGTCAAAGACCCTTGTCAAAACCTTTCACCGTATGTGATTGACATTATTAATATCAATCACATAAGGTTCTGAAGTAGTAAATTATGAGATGGGAGAATGGAAAATACTCGTGTTTATGCTGATAAATTATGTCATTGAAAATTAGTGAACTCCCACTGTGAGGTAGGAGAGGAATAGAATGTGATTCATTGGACTACTTTAGTGTGGATCCATAAAACAATGCACCATAGGATGACTGCTGAATTGATATCAATGTAGAGAAGGGAATGAAAAGTTACCGAAAGAAGAATAGCTTGACAGCACAATTATATGAGCAGATGCACGTCTGATGGCATACCAGAAAGGGCTGCTGCTTTTGGAGGCTAAATGAGGAGTAGGGTATCGATTAAGATAAGATTTGAAAGGAATAACTTCTCCCTGTACATATGTTACAATTGTAAGGAATTAGGAACTGAACAAGAACTTTAAATTCTAAGGAAAACAGATTTCTACATGTGAACTATATTGCTAAGCATTGCATGCTGAATGTATGAAATAAAACAAAAAGGTTAACAAGAGACAAAAAAACACCTAATAAATTATTTAGGTTATTAAGGTCCACACACAGAAGCTGAAACTCATGTCTTGTCATGCAAACTGTCAGTAAATTTGCTGTATTCTTTGACTTATTGATATTTCATTTCTTAAGGACTTAAAAAATTTGCAAATTAGGGAAAAAGCAGTTACAGTAGGTTCAATGGTACAGTTAGTTAAATCATCTTATATAGGTGTAGCTGGATATGGGGGTGTACAATAAGCAACAAGGATATCCACAAGGAAAAATATCTAACAGAAATTGAAAAGATCAAGTAAAAAAAACTTTGCATGTGTCCACAAGACTATTCCATGCTTATGGAATGGAATGAGAACAATGGTACTGTAGGAACAACGAGAAGCAATAACCTGTAAACGGTCCAGAGAATGTTTACTGTCAGTGTTACCAATTCAGTATGCAAGTTCTTTTATTCATTAGACAACATTACTCAGCATGGATCACTATAAAATCTGATGGGATCATGATAATCGTGGCAGTATAGCAGCAATGGAATATGAAAAGAATCTAAAAATGGTCCAGATGTTTGCTGTATCTGTACACAAATATTTCTTGTGCAATGGACAGCATATATCAAGAATTCAAGATAGACCGAAAGTTCTCATAGCACGGAAAAGTTAAGTTAAAAACTGAATGATGACATCATGACAGAAAGCAGTGCAAATTGATGAATGACTGAACACTGTACCATGTAAGGCATGTACTCTATTTCATGATTTCCAGCAGACCACATCCATGGCTGATATGCTGCACTGCGCTCAACAAAACGACCCCAGCTATCCCACCGTATACCAACATCATTGTATTTATATCTATCAGCATAAGCAAGATCTCCAACAAATAATACCGCTTGAGCTCCACTCTGCATGTAATGCTCAAGTGTAGACAGGGAATTATATGTCTGTCCCAAGTCACCTGGAATAGAAAAGGAGTAACGTATTATTGAAATTCATAAGAAAAGAAATGGATCCAGAGCCTCCAAGCAAGGGACCTGCCCCATTGGAGATACCACAACCTCTGGGTTCTTTAAAGAAAGGTAAGCCTTTTATCCAATGACATGCATACAGAGAAAAGAACTTATGGATATCAGCTTTAAGGCGATAGAAAGGAAAAAAGGAAGAGTAGAAGTATCATGATTAATGCTGCAAAAAGAAAAAGGCCGTGATTAGATAGAGGAATTCCCTTGAGAAGTTAGATTTTTGAGAAACACATGACTCTGGCATGCACAAACCCTAGCCGGTTCTTTAATTCCAAATAACGAACCTCTCTTTCATTGTAACATGCCACGTTTTAGTCCAAAGACGTAAGAAATTATCCATGGCACATTCTGATAGTCTTCTCTAAAACTTATATATTGGGTGCCCATCAGGCAGGGGAAATATTTTGTCCAGGTGAAGTACTAATTTCCTCCAAGTTCTGGAAATTTCAATTATCTAATTGTTTTTTAATAGCCATTATCATGCTTCACGTAACAGAACCATGTCAAGCCTAAACAGCACAGATTCCATCAAATATATGGTACCAAAGTATATATTTATATATATATATGAAAATCAGTAGTACATATCGAAGTTCAACGCAGCTTACTATTTTAACCTTTCAAAAATTTTACAACGGTCCCTATAAGACTTTGTAAAGAAGGGAACAACTCACCAATTATTCCAAACTTGTAAGGAGTATCTGGATTGATCTTTGGAGGTGTTTGGAACCAGAATTCTCGAGAAGAATCACCGCTGCCAATCTTGTAGTAGTACTTGGTCTCATACTGGAAACAAGAAAGAAACTCAAGTGGTTACTTATTAAGCAGTTGTGAGTCAAAAAGATTTCCAAATTGGTTGTGTCAATTGGCATAGCATGGAAATTCAATTGGAGCATGTTTATATCCATACTAACTACTCAAAAGTCATTCTTATGTGTTTGGCATAGCAGAAAACCCCCAGAGTGCCTTTTTAATCTATTTACTATATGAAAAAGCTCTGCCAAGATCAGAACCTGTCAAAGTTTGTATATAAGAGGGTGAGAGACTTGAAAAGTAATTTCTAACACAATAATTTACTATATCAACTTGCAGTTGGTAATTTGTATGTTACTCGGAGAAAAAGACAAAATATTCAGCAATTCATCAATTTACCTACTTCCATGGTTCAATTAACAATTACCTCAAGGCCATCAACAAGGCACTGATGAATGTAGCCAGACTTGTAATTGTAAAAGGTATAATTTTTCACTGTCCCCTCTGCAGTAAAATCATGTTTCTTCTTTGACACACCATATTGCACTTTGTTGGTGCCTGGTTCATCAGGTGTCACCCACGAGATAATTACAGCCTTTCCATTGTAGTCACCTTGGGTTATATGTACCTATGGTTGAAGTAATTCAGGAAAATATGGTTAAATAACAAAGAAATAACTATAAAAAGAAACAAAATGCAGATATATATGGTAGATGATATTCATCCCATCATCATCTGAACAAAATGATTCCAGGGACTCTCAATTGAATGAAAAGTGTGCTTGTGGTAACACAGTTTAGTAGGTTTCAAGATATATTAACCTCGTATTGTCATAAACATCAATCAGTAATCTTTGCACTTGAATGCTACTTCATTTGTTGTAACACCTCTTGACTTTAGTTTTTATTTTAGAGAAAGGACCTAAAACCTATTTAACAAACAGAGGTACTTGATTACACTAATCTACTTGCTGTGTAAAAGGGGTCCATATAGAAGGTGTAAGAAAGACAATTAGAATATGCATATGCACATGCACCGAAAAGTCATTTCTTTCCCTTTTCATCTTCACATAATTGCATGATAATTCCATGAGCATTAAAGTTGGGCAGAATAGACAAGATAATCAAGCAGATCCATATGCCCATATGCAATCTCACCACAGATCTTTTAAGCACAAGATATCCCAATTACTTACTTGTTGTGGTGCATTATAACCCTTTGGGACTGCAAATACTTCATTATCAAGAGGGATGTCAATAGATGGCCATTCTGACCGAATGAAAGCGCTCGTTATCCCTGCATTTCCATTCTTGACAAAGCCCGAGAAGATCACGAACACCAGTATAAGTTGAAGCAACATGGACTGTGTCTCAACAACCTTTGGCATGATTATTGATCAATCAGCCAATAACAATTCAATAGCTGCTCCCATAATCAATGAAAAATATCAATCACAACGGAAAATCAACAAAAATAGCCTACTATCCATGTTCAACTAGTAATTCTCCTCTAAAACCATATTTTCCGAAAACAAATAATTCAACAGCTGCACGCCGAATCAATGCCAATATATCAATCGATCACAAGGACAAATCAACAAAAAAAAGGAAATCAAAGGGTACTATCAATTCGGACCAGTGATTTCACTCTAGAACCATATTTTCATTCCAGGATTTCAAAACCTTTTTAAGCTCTAAGCTCAAATAATCCACACCAATCAATTCTTTGTACAATCGATTTCCAAATCTAAAATCAAACAAACACAAGCCGTTTTGAAATCCTTCCAAAAACATCAAAACAAGAGAACAAAAGCATTACTTTACAACAAGAAAAATGACTAACAAGTTTTGTCTATTTCAAACATAACCAACGAAAACAAGACATCAAAATCAGCCAGCAACGAAAGGGACTGCAAAGGCAAAGAGAAAAACAACAACCTGAGCTAATAAACTTCAACATCATCGTCATCATTTTAACCATTGAATTGATGAGAAATCGTACCTTAGAACATTAATTTGAAGAGGGTGGCAGGGGTGGTCACGTGATGATAATGTATGTATCAGACTTTATATGGAGAAAGGGAAGAGGAGGAGTAGGTTAGCAGGGAAGAGACGTGGTGGCGTGACGTAAGTTAATAAGATAGAAAAGACAGTTTGTCGTCTGGTTTATTGATTGCCTTAGAGCGAAGAATATATGTGGTAAGTTGCAGAGGATTGATTACATGGCAGCCCATAATTGGTAGGTTTCCTTCCTTGCAAGGTCCAATGGCTCGTGTCTGCAATACGATATAAGAACTCATGTGTGATTCAATCCTAAGGATGATGAGATAACGTCAGAGTCATTTTCTTTTTCTGGGCCATGTCGAATATTCCACATTAAATTAAATTATAAAAAAAAAACTAAAACGGAAAGGTTGTCGTGATGGTGTTAAACACCGCTCACTCCATAATGAACCAGAGCAGTGTTTTTTATTCCTTTTATTTTGGTTGCCAAAGTTCTTTTTTAATTGATTGGGTCCTTCGATTGTAAAATTGATAGCCAATTACATCTTATTTGCTTTTGTTA
>Ga0325401_1007443_pt1 | contig 10635 bp, 5 predicted proteins | sample PopdelMetagenome_FD_205666 | JGI IMG/M metagenome (GOLD analysis project Ga0325401, IMG submission 205666) | Populus deltoides microbial communities from Bellville, Georgia, United States - Xylem-PdKOR-R2 | ecosystem: Host-associated > Plants > Phyllosphere > Stem > Wood/Secondary xylem | place...
AAAAATTGATCAATATGATATCATCGTCTATTTTTTCTATCTAATTATAATTATAATAGAATCAATTTATTTGGTCCATCTGAGATTGAAAGCTTTATAAAGAACAGGGTGAATTATAAAAAATACAACAACAGAAATGACCACCGCCAGAGAGTTAATAGCCAGTTGGGGTGATTGACTGCAGCTTGAAAGCAACAAAAATCAATTCCAGCCACTGCAAATTGATTGCCTCTTTATTTCCTGAGAAAGAAGATCACAAAAAATAAAAAACCAAAACCCACCAGACTGCTGTATCATGTTGTTTCTCATTTATGTACAATTTCTCCCACAAATTGTATTATCATTTCTCCAGTCAAAAAATTGAGAGTTTCTCCAGAATGCTCTTCTTTACAGACCAAAGCAGATCTCCACCAAGAATCATATCTTTTTACTGTGTTGGGAAGACCAATTTTGGGGCATTAGAGATTTCAGTTTGTGATTCCTTTACATGGGGCGAGAGAAAGCAGGAAATCCATTCTTTTTGGACACATAATCCTTAACAAGAACTTTTTTCATTCCTTCAGTATCTGCAGAATATGCTTCACATACACGGATGTTGAATCCACCCCTCACCTACAAGCCTTCTGCCCACTGACAAGTTGAACCGTATGTTAATTGTTAAATCAATTCTTCACTTGTCCATGTAATTTATCAAGAGTCCGCCACGTTACCGCATCAGGGGTCAACCCATTCTTTTGCATTTCTCCTGCAATTTGGTAAGCTTCTCTTTTCATACCTAAGCTGCAAGCTCTGTCAATCACAATGTTATAGCTTACAATATTAGGATTGACCCCAGAATCTACCAATTCATAAAGGAAATGTATGGCCTCATTCAAATGGCCTGAGCGGGAAAGTCCTTTGAGAATGGCTGCATAAACGAAATCATCATGGATTTTTGACGGCCAAATAACCTCATCCCAGAACTTCTTAGCCCCATCTATTTGGCCAGACTCGCATAATCCCTCGACTATTATACTGTAAGTTTGACTATTGGCAGCTACACCATCAGTTATCATTTCATCAAAAACCGCCACTGCCTCATTTGTTAACTGAAGTTTAAACAAACCACGAAGAATTGCATTGTATGTCACAACACCAGGAGTGATACCCTTTTCAAGCATTTGAAGCAATAAATTGCGAGCTTCTTGACTTCTTCCAACATTTAATAAACCACTTATGATGGAAGTGAAGGTCACAGCATCAGGGGCAGAAAATTTCCCCGTCATCATATCATTTAGCACCTGCAAAGCTTCTTCAACTCTTCCCATCTTGCAAAACCCATTAATAACTGTGTTGAGAGTGATCACATCAGGCTGACAATTAGTTTGTAGCATAGAAACAAGCACATTCAAAAGCTCAGTTGGATTATTCATGAGACAAAGAGCTCTTAAATATATATTGTAAATCCTAGTTCTATTCATCCCTTCCTTGTTCAACATAACTTTTAAAACTTCCCTTGCCTTGTCAAGATCCATTGCTTGACAAAGTGCTTCTACCAGAACCTTGTAAGTATACTCAGACAGCAAGTAGCCAAATCCAATCCCTTCCCCTAACAACTGATAAGCTCTCATGCAACCCCCTTCCTTACAAAGCCCATGTATGATTGAATTATATGACACTACACTTGGTGTAAACCCTTTTTTCCTCATTATATAAACAAACCTGGAAGCACCATGGCTCCTCCCAACCTTACAAAGGGAATCAATCAAATGCCCATAAGCAAAGTCCACATTCACCCTATTTCCTTGTGGCATTTCCTCGGCTATCATAAAAACCTCATTAAAAAGCCCTTCTCTACACAAACAATCAACAAGATTAGCAAAAGCGGCACTATTCACTGACTGATCCTCTTCATATCTCATTCTCTGAAAGAGCACGTGCATCAATTCTCTTCCACGTTCAATGTCTCTCTTTCTTAAAACTCCACGAATCAACAAACTATAAGACAGCGAATTAGGCACGACACCCCATTCAGGCATTTCATCGAACAGCTTATAAGCATCAGATATTTCACCAATCTTACAATACCCATTAACCAAAGTAGTATAACTTACAATACTTGGACAGTGCCCTCTGTTAATCATGTCGTACAACATCCTATGCGCTACATTCGGCAGCGAGACCGAGCAAAACTGATCTATCAAACGGTTATAATTAATCAACGAAGGCACAAACTCAGGCTTAAATTCAATCAAACGATGAATAACATTCAATGTCCTAAATGGGTCTTTAGAATGAAGCAAGCGAGCAACGAGTACATTACAAGTACGCTCATCAGGGACACAAAGGGAGGCTAAAAAGATGATAAGGCATTGGTGGGCTTCATTGAAGCGGTCGGCATCACAGAGGCCGTGAATTATGCTGCTGAGATTGAGGGAGTCAGGGAGGTATCCACGGAGGCGGAGATGGTCAAGAAGGCGGAGGGCTTCATCAACGTTGCGGTGTTTGGTGCAGAGGTCATGGATTTTTTTGGTCCAGTATGACCTGTTGGTTATGCAAATGCTTTGTTGTTGGTGGTTCAGTGCTTGTTCTTGGTGTTGTGGTTGGTTTTCTGGGTTTGTAGAGAGGAATGAGAGAGGTGAGAGTTTGGGTTTGAAAGGTAATGAGAGCTTCTTGAGTTTTGAGAGATTGGGGAGGAACATTGCTTGGGAGCATGCTTTTCTGAGAGTGACTAGGTTTTTAAGCGCCAACTGCTTGATTAGTAAAAAACGAGTGGTCATATTCCAAATATATTTTTATTTAATCTTGTTATAACTATTTTATAATAATTCTAATGATTTATATCTTTTATAAAATCTACTTTATATATATATATAAGAGAGAGAGAGAGAGAGAAGTTCATATTAACAAGAATTTGCAAAATCTAAGACAGGATATTGAAGGTCATATTAGTAAAAAAAGTTTATTGGTATTTTTAAGAATAATTTTAAAATATATATACCATATATTACTTTATGTTTTCAAAAGTTTAAATTAACAGTTAAAATATAGAAATAATTTTATATTATTTTTTTAATAATATTTTGAAGTAAAGAAAATTGAAAAACTAGAAATCAACACTCAATATTTTACATGGAAACCCTTTTTTTATTATTATTAATATGGGTGTTCGGGTTATTTTATGCGCACATCGATTAATCTCATGAGTTCTAAAGTTAACGATTATGTAAATCTCCAGTGGTCCTGAGGGAACTCGAACTCATAAGCATTAAAGAGCAAACTCAAAACCTGACCAATTAAACTACTTTTCAAGAATTACATGGAAACCTCTTAATAAGACAATGCCTAAAACTCTTGATGGTGTTACAATATTTTTTTTTTCTATAGAACACAATAACATCATCATTTGATAAAAACAAAAAAAATATATTCAATTTAAATAATTAAAAAAATCTTCAATTAATTTTTACATATTTAATTATGTCAATTTAAGACGGTGTTTGTTTTTGTGATGATACAGTATTTTTTTTAAAAAAATTTGCTTTAAATTGTTCTTTTTTATTATTATTTTTGGATAATTTTGGTGTGATAATGTTAAAAATAAATTTTAAAAAATAAAAAATATTATTTTTTTAATGTATTTTTAAGTAAAAAATATTTTAAAAAATAAATACTACCGTATTACCCAACACTATTTAAATTTTAAATAAAAATATAGCTTTCTATCAAAACGACAAAACTTTGGCATGAGCATGATTATACAATTGAAGACTAAGGTGGTGTGCAATTCATTCGTCAAAGTTTGTAGCTTGAATGAAAGGATTATTGAAAATAAAATATTTATTTAATATCTAGATAAATATAATTAAGAATTAATTAAAAACTCATCTCTTGAAGATGAATTAAACTATGAAAATAAAAATGAAAACAAAAAGGGAAGTAATTTATTTGAGCTGCACATCCAGCTGTCCAAGCTTTGCCTAACTGCATGCATTTGCATGAAATGTGTGCGAAGATGGAAAAGAATGCAACGAGTTCGTGGGAGGGCTACTGCTTCATTTTGTAGCTGTTAACACAAACCTCTGAGTTAATTTGCCGTTTGAACATCTTCAACTGTGGGATTAATTAGCTCCTCCATGTTTAATTTGGTATGCAACAATGGAAGTCAACAATTCCTGCAAGTTAAAGAGCAAAGAGGGAATTCTTGAAGAATCATTTGAAAAAATAATGACCGTCTTGTTCACTGATTTGATTCAATTTTGGCAGTGGAAACGTTTTGAAACCAAGCTCCTCCATCTCCTGCAAATTTAGAAATTCATTAGCAGTAGAGGAATTTGTGAAAATATGTGCAAGAAGCAGGATAGTTTAATTACCTCTCGATCAGCTCTCGTCGCAGTCCTTCCTTTTCCATCCTCCCCATGATATCGGTCTTTCAGAAGACGGCATTGATCATCGGTAGCGAGTTCCTCCAGTTGAGTAGCCTGTCTAGGCCAACGGTAGCCTTTCAAGCTTTCCGACAACCACAGAGGTCTAAATTTCGCAGATATTATTGCAGTTTCCAAATTTCTTCAGGCAGCCTTTCAAGCTCCCAGCCACCACAGAGGTACAAAGTTAGCAGATTGTGTGCGCAACCTCTTAAACCTATCAAGGGGTGCACACCTTATTTTCAGAATTGTCTCTCCTGGTTTGTTTGGCAAGGCATTTCCTAGCCTTTTTTTGTTGGAAAGAAATTTTTTTTGAAAAGTGATTTTTTTGAAAAATAAAATCTTAAAAAATAAATTATTTTTCGATATTTGATAGTATTATGGAAAATAATTTGAAAAACATTTTCTAGTGTTTGCCTATGTCATGGAAAATGAGAAAAATAAATTGTTAATATTTTTTTTCAAGTTTATTAAAATAATGAGGAATAAATCTTACAAATTAAAAAGTTGAATGAGAATAAAATTAAAAAAAAAATCTAATTTCATAAATTATCTCAAATAAAATAAATAACAATCAAAATAATAAAGATTAAATCTAACAGATAAAAAAGTTGAAAGATGATAAAATTAAAAAAATTACAATTTCATAAATTATTTTGAATAAAATAAATAAAAATCAAAAGAATAAAGACTAAATCTGATAGATAAAAAAATTCAATGAAAATAAAATAATAAGAGAAAAACAAATAACAATCATAAAAATAAGAACCAAAGTTGATATAAAAATCAAATTAAATCAAATTCTAAGGGATGAAATTGAAAAAAAAATTCAAAACAAAATATATAACAATTAAATATTTGAGGACCAAATTTGATATAATCAGCAAATAACATGACATTTCTAAATTTTTCACAATTTCTAGAAAGTGTTTTCCGCCTAAAATAAAAAGAAAATACTTTCTGGAAATCAAACCAAATTTTTCTTTGATTGGACAGTGTTTTCCGTTGACTAACTTTTCTAATGACAAACAAATACAGGAAAGTTTGAAAAGTAATTTATAGAAAACTACTTTTCGTGAAATAAACAGGACCTTAAACGATAACAGCAAGATAAAGAAGTTCTAAGGAGAGAAAGTGAAGAGCTAAAAATAGAAATCAGCAAAGACTCCTTAAACGAATCTCAAATCTCTCAAACTCCACATTTGAATGCATGTGTAAAGGTTACACCCTCCTATGCCATTCCTTGCTCCACATCATACATCGTACTGTTGAGATCTATGAGGTTATGAATTATACTATTCCAAGAGGTTCTCAGATGCTTGTAAGTGTTTGAGCAATCAATCGCGATCCTTCAGTCTGGGAAGACCCATTATCATTTAAACCAAATGAAAAAATAACATTATTAATTTTTAAATACTATTGATGGGTTTTAGTCCATATATAGATTTCTTAAATCTACAAACCAAGTGATTGTTCCCTCTGAAATGAAATCTTCTGATTGTTTCATGTAAACCTCTTCCTCCAGATCTCAATTGAGAAATGTCATTTTCACATCTATTTGATACAGCTTCATATCAAAATGAGCTCTGAAGGTCATGAATATCCAAAATTAATTCATTTTTGAAACAGAAGATAAGGTATCATAATGATTAATTTCTTTTTGTTGAGTGAATTCTTTGGTTACAAGTCTAGCCTTGTATATATTTTAATATTGCCTAAAAAGTTTCTTTTGATTTTAAAAATCCATTTACAACGAATGGCCTTTCCATTTTTAGAAATTTCAAAAAGATCTTAAACTTAGTTATTAGAAATTGAATCCTACTCATCCCTAATAGCAATATACCATAATGTGGTTTATTTTCATTTATAGTATGGGAAAATATAATAGGGTCATCCTTAACACTAATATCCACGTTAGATTCTTGTAGGTACATAATATAATTTGAAGAAATTATATATTTCATAACTCTTAAAGATGTTTTCAATGTTACATCAATATCTCTAGCTTGAGAATGCATAGTAACTAGATTTATAGGAATATTCTCATGATGTTATGGCTCTTCAATGATTTGTTATTCTTGAGTTATCAAATCTTGATAATCAAGAAACATAACTAATTTATATGAACATGTAAGAGCATATTCGAAACTATTATCGTCTTAAAACACTAAGTTTCAAAGCTAGCTACTCCTACTAATATCATCATTTCTCAAGGGACCTTGCATTTATAGATTCCACAATTCTCGTCACACAAGATAGACAATACAATTTATATCTCTTAGACTTTTTTATATTGCTAATTAAATATCCGTTAAATGTTCTTAATTCAAATTTTGTTTTTAATGGATTGTAGACTCTAACTTTAGTTGATCAACCTCATACATGTATATGCCTTAAACTAAGATTCTAGCCTTTCTAAATTTCAAATGTGTTTTGTCAACCATCTTGGTTAGAACCCTATTTAGTGCACATGTCATAATTTTTATAGCTTTACTCCACAAAGAAAATAAAAGATCAGAGTTACTAATCATACTCCTCACCATATCCATCAATGTTTGGTTTCTCCTTTTAGCCATATCATTTTGAGATGGTGAGCCTGGCATTGTTTATTATATCATAGTACCTTGTTCCTTAAAAAACCTTACAAATGAATCTAGCAATTATCATAATTTAATGTGCCTATCATAATATTCACCACCTCTATCTGACCTCATAACTTTGATTTGATTGTCTAATTGTTTATCTACTTCTTCTTTACAGACTATAAAAGCATCTAATAATTCACTTTTATCTTAATGTAAATAGAGATGCACATATCATATATAGTAATTAATAAAGGTAATGAAATATTTTTTACCATTAAATCATCAATCATAAGAACTTGAAATATCATTATGTATATTCTCTAAAAGATCAGAAGTTCTCATTCACCTTTTTTATACTTGTTAGTTTTCTTTACTTTAACGCAATCTACATATGCACTAAAATCAATAAAGTTAAAAGTCTCAAAAACTCCATCATTTATCAATATTTTAATTCTATCAATGAAGATATGACATAATCTTTTATGTCATAGTATGAGGGATCTCTCATTTATAATACCATGAATTTGAAATGATTTTTCCTCCACATACTATGCATTTAAGATTTAACAATTACTGTATTACTACTTTAAATTATTTGTTAAAAAAAGTAAGTAAAACATTTATGTAATTCAATAAAAAAATAAATAACAAGTATAGATTGACACCCAAAGCGCATATTTCTTTGTGTTTTGGTCCTGGACTTACACCAATAATAACTGCAGTTTTATCTGGAACAGAAAAAGGCGTAGACCTCACCATTGCTGCATAGCTTCTAGAGTCTCTTTCTCTGATATTCATGAAAAACACTATGATTTTACCGTTGATTAATGGGTATTGCTCTCAACCTTGCAAGTTATGTTGATATCGTTTTACATGCTATAATTTGATTCTCTTTACATGTCCTCGTGCATGCAAAGCGTTTGAGAAAATTCTTAAATTGAATTAATGATAAATTTCATGAAATAGAATTTAAGGTTACAATTATAACAAATTAAAAGAATAAAGACCAAAATAAATAAAAGAGCGTTTTTTTTTATTTTAATGAGAAAAAATCATTTTGGTCTTTAAAGTTTAAATTTATATATTATTTAGTCATTATTTTAGAATTTTATGTTTCATTCCATAACTTTATTGTTTTATTATTTTAGACCTTGGAAATTGAAAGATTAAGAGAAAAAATCACAAAAAAAGAGAGAGAGAGAGAGAGAAAGTTATCAAATGACTAAATTTGTTTTTTATTTAATTTAAATTTTAAGTTTATAGGGATATTTCTTTCAATTGCTTCAAATAAACAGTTGACAATAAACAAAAATCAACAAAAAAGGAATCACCTGAGCAGAGCAACCAGACTCGTCGGTTTTCAATGGTGCCAAAGCACCGGAAACATCAAGGTCAGTACCAGTAACCCAAATTTGTAGTCTCAGTTTCATTAGGTAAAGGAAAAGTGAGAGAGTATTATCAGTTTTTTAAAGGAATAGGTGTGGGAGAGGTCTTAGAACAGGAAGAGGTTATATCAAAGAACAAGAACATGATTGTTGCTAATCACAGCCCAATTCCCCAGCCACCCAGGCAAACAAGCAGAGAGCATCATTGAGTCAATTCTCTAAGAACATGACTAAGATTTGCAGGTTATTTCAAAAACCAATCTTCTGTGAAAAACCTCCTTTTTAGACCCACGCCACAAGGAAATTTCAGAAAATTTAACATGCAAAAGCCCTTCTATGCAGAAATCCTACATTGAAAAGTGCTAGCTGGGCCTAATTTAATCCAATACTGCTCATTTGAGATGAATCTCGTAAATATGTTCAAGAAAGAAATAGTAAAGCTGATAAAGGCTGCTTGATTCAGTAAATGTTCATATCTTGTAGTTGTGATGGATTCTATTTCCAACATGAAACCAATTACGATCTGCAACTGAAGATTCAAACTGGACCAATTGATGAACATCATCAAGACCAAAAAGAACCCTTCTAGAGCATAGCCTGTGACTTTATCTCGTCCATTCCTCCATGGAAACCCATGTTTTTATCTCTCCATTAATCTCTGTGAAAGAAGTTCACGTAGGAAAACCATAGCATGCTTTTCAGATGCTACACTCACATGTGTAATAAAGCTATAGCTAAAATGACAACCTATCTTTCCATGGACTGCTCTAGCTATCGCTGTCTTGCCACCAATCCCACGGTTCCCTATAATTGAAAAAACCATTCATCTGCGGAAAAACAATCCCATTTCTTCCGTGTACACTGTTCTTTGTAATTTTAACACAGTTAAATAAAAGTTTTGAAAAAACCGCGTGAATTTTTGAATTTTGTTTTCCTTGGAATTATTGTTATTTAGTGTTTTTGAATATTTTGATCCGTTAATATTAAAATTAATTTTTTAAAAATAAAAAAATATTATTTTCATGATTTAAAAAACACTAGTTTCCCAGTTCCCTTACAATTGAAAAAATTATTCAACTGCTAAAAACAATCCCATTTCCTCCAGACATGAATGTTCACTTCCACCTAAATCCTTGGCTAGATTTAAGTCTGAAATTTCATTTTCACAATATGCTCAGTATCTCTTCACAATGCCTTGAATAAACCCAAATGACATTGATGCATATCTAATAATTGGTGATTTTCTGTGTAAAGATTATCAGGTGATTAGTGAAGATATCAAGACCCGCATTCAAGACCTTCAGAGAAAAAGCTCCAGTGCATTTGTATGCCTCCAAAATTCATCTATACAACTCATCAAGGTCGACTCAAACTGCAAAACATCTTGGGAAAAGCACTTGTATACTTACATCCATGGAAAACTTACCCAGATCTCCTTCCAGCAAATCTCATGGAAAACATAATGAAAATCTACAACATTCTTAATCTTAGCTTACGCCTCATGGCCTCATCATGCAAGTTGTCAGTCTTTTTTTTTTTTTTTTTCCTCATCACACTCTTCAGTTTTCCTTAATTTAATAGCAGGGGACTGAGTGTTCACATGGGGTTCTCAAACAAAAAAAAAAAAAAATGAAAATATGTATCTAGCAAGAATCAACCCCTGTTTGTTTTTGCAATCTCTCATGTCTAACCAAGGACTGTGTATCCATTCTAATCAGTGGCAGGAATCGTACAACACAGGACTTATTTCTCTTATGATGTTTTAGTGCTTCAGCTTGTTGACATCATGGCCCAATGATGGGAAAGAATGCAGCCGAAGCAAATGCCCGCATGAACTTCTAGCAATTCTCATGGAAAACACAATGAAAAGATACAAAAGCAACTTTTTTTGGCAGCTGCTCGACTTCTAGCAAATTTCTCCTTCTACTACTCCTTGGCAAACCAGTCGTGCAAGATTAGCAGCTGCAGATGCGTTTTGTGATTTGGGAGATTGTTGCAGATGCTTTCGGTGATTTGGGGGAGATGAGGGTATTTATGTCAAATGACTTAATGAGAAGCAAATTTATCACCAAGGGGAAAAGCTACAATTCGCTGCTTTTGAATCTAAGAAAAAAAATAAAAAAGGGTTTTGAATTCAATTTTTATGATGGGGTGATTGCCAAATATGATAAATTGTACAATTAGTATACAAAATTAAAAAAATTTATGAATTGATAAATGAGAAATTTTTTTAATAAAATAATATAATTTGATTATGTGAAT
>Ga0325401_1007451_pt1 | contig 10629 bp, 5 predicted proteins | sample PopdelMetagenome_FD_205666 | JGI IMG/M metagenome (GOLD analysis project Ga0325401, IMG submission 205666) | Populus deltoides microbial communities from Bellville, Georgia, United States - Xylem-PdKOR-R2 | ecosystem: Host-associated > Plants > Phyllosphere > Stem > Wood/Secondary xylem | place...
GAGCAAATGATGCTGTTAATTTAGCCCTGTTTAGGATTGCACCCCAAACATAAGGCGGCCAAAATTCAATTTTTTTTGTTTAAAATTAATTTTTTTCATGTTCTAAAATGAAAAAAAATATTTAGATATTTTATTTTGAGCGAAAAATATTTTGTGCACTCCTTATTTCTTGTGTTTTATATATCGCAGGATGACATGCCAAAGCCAGGGCAGCCTGGACAACCTGGGCAAGCACCTCGTCCTGCAGGGGGGGCACCTGCTGCTCGTACCTAGAGAATCAAATCAAACTCTTCTACTGGCTATTCTGCTTCAAGTTGCTGTTTGAACTAGATGAATTTGTTTCGGTATTTACTGTTAAGACTTGTGAATTATTTTTAGTTGTCAAAGTTTTGACTGATGAGAATGCTTTCTGAATCCCTTGTTTCTGAGTTTCATTTAAATCCTATCAGTCTGTTTTGCTACAGCTAAGATAATGGTAATATATCGAAGTAATCCATGGTATGTAGTCAAAACTAGATTTATTTAAATGGGGTTTTAACTTAAAAGTAATTCAAAATAAATAAAATAATAAAAAAGTACAAACTTAAAAGTATTTTTTATTTTATTTAAATTCTTATAAAGTATAAATATGAAAAAATTCAATATAAATTATGTATATTAATGATAAATTCAATTGTTAAAAAATAATACATATGAATACGATAATAATATTAAAATTTTATTTTTTTGTTGAATTTTTATATTTCTATGTCTCTTTACATTTTTAGAAAATAAAAATAGAAATAAATCCGGAACATCTTTATTGGAATTTGGCGTGAAAAATCTGGAACGACATGATATCCTGATCTGGATATGCTTTGTTATAATAGTTATCTCTACTATCAATAAATAAGAACAAAATAATATTTACTCGAAATGGTTATAATTGTTTGTTTAATTCCTTTTTCCTGTCTTCTTCACTCTAAAACTACCTATAAGCTGTAGGGTCGAGATATTAATGTAAAAGATGGATACAAAAAGGGTTGTAGGCATAGTTATCATGGTAGTTGATCCGGTAAAATGACTAGTAATGGTTCTTGTGGGTTAATCAGGGTCGAGAACAAAAACACATTTTAAAATCGGGTTAGGCCCGTTTTAGTATATATATTCCGGGTCTTACCCGGGTTAGGCCGGGTCATACCCGGGTTAGGCTGGGTCATGTCGGTTTTTTCCTTGCACTGGTTTTTTGTGTTGCTCGGACCGGTACAGGCCCTTGGTCGACCCGCAGGGCTGGTCCGGGTTAATAACACTACTTTTAGGTATATGTTACAAAATACATGTTCCATCAGAAAATGGTGTCGTTTCAGATGATGATGAAGACACAGCTTGAACCAAATTCGTTGGCAGTTAATCAATTGAGCTATTCACATTGGTGCCTTGTGAAGCATAGCTTGAAGCCTTGAACTCGACCTGTCTTAGCAAACAACACTGATTAAAGTTGATGTATACTACTAAAGTGAAAAGTTAACCTTGAAATGCACATTGTAAATAATTTTACACCTTTTACACGTTTTTATTTATTTTATTTTGAAGGTTAATTCTACTAGCTATGAACATATAGTTTTTGCTTTTACAAATGCATAATGCAAGTATAACTTATTTACATAAAATATAAGAGGAAACAAATTTAAACATAAATTACAATAGTTTTATTGAAGTATTACGAAATTAAAAAATAATTATAAAGATTAATTATAATTTTAAAAAATAAGAGTGAGGAAAATAAAATGTTTTTTAATGAAAAGTAAAATAAAAAATGGACTATAAAGCCAAGGATATTTGTCTAACCAAGAATGAAAAGGTTTGAGAACATTAGATAACAATCGTTTATTGTAGTAGATAACTTGTCATCCACTGTATAAGTTTTCAATCATCTTTGTGACTCTAAAGTTTTTTAGCTTTAAAATTTCAAATTTCAACTTGTTTTCACCTTAAAAGACTTACAAAATACAGTACAAATTTTAAATTTTAATAAACTCATTTCCTCATATCACCTTCTAATCACTCTAAAAAATAAAGATTAAAAGAATAAAAAAATTATGGACTCCAATCAATGTTTTTTGTCATTGTTAAAAGAAAACATCACATTCATTAAATTTTTCTTGTAGATACAAACATATTACTATCAAGATTGATCTTTTTAGTGGTTAGAATATGTGATTTTCTCTCTCCCCAACTTTCTTTGACGACTTTCTCTCTACTCTCTTAACACCCAAGTACTAAAGTGTGGAAAAAAAAAAGAATTTTGTGGTTGAAACATGAAATGCTAAAATAATAGGGACCAAATACTGATAAGATAAAATTTTATGGACCAAAGTGAAGTTTTATGTTCCCAAATGAAAAAAAAAAGGTTTTTTTTTGGTTAAATTTGGTCTTTGATCTTTTAATTTTTTTAAACTAGAACATAAAAACATATTATGCAATACTGATCTTTAATCCATCGTTGAATTATTCCTTGACATTTCGCATATGTAAGAGCATACAAAATAAAAGAAATCTTAACACATAAAATCATGCTCATATAATCTAGAAAGTTAAAATTGCAAAGAAATAAAGTTGGATGCACTATTTTAAATGATGGTTTTGGGTTGGACAATGGTGATATTTGTCAAATTGATGATGGATTGAAGGAGAATCGAATGTGGTGGTTGAGTGAAAAGTATGAGATTTTAGCAGAGAGAGACAATGTTTGGTTTTTCTTCTTTCATTTTTTATTTTTTAAGTCGAAGTAATTTTTTTTTGTAAAAATGAGTTTTTGTTAGTTTTTTTTCTATGGGATATTTTTGTTTGTTTCTTTTCATCAAGCTTTAATTTATAGCGTTGGGTTTCTTTTAAAACTAAGAAAATTAAAGCTTGAAAATTTGAAAGATTTCATATTCTTTCCTTATTGGATGAAATCTCTCTAATTCAGAAACTTTATGGTTAACTATTACTTAAAATTTTTCTTTTCTTGACCATGCAGGATCTCTTCCTACAATATTTTTATTTTTACTTGAATCTCTACTTTATAGAAATTAATCTCTATTTATTATTATTTTCTTCTTTTATATGATCTTCTATTATATTATTTGATCCTTCATTATTGTAGTCTTTTTTTCTTCCTTGCTCATCATTTCGCCTCCTAATGTTTTTTTATTTTTTTATCTTTACTTTTTATACAAAATAAAATAAATAAAAGTGTAAAAATTATGAATTGGCCATAAAGTTATTGATTGCATCTAAAAGATATTTTTTAGAAATTTTTGTTTGTTAAAAACTAGGAGTAAACAAATGGATTATGACAACTATCCCTTTTATATAAAATTTATAGTACAAAGACAACTAAAAAATCATTTTCCTTTTGATGTTGTATTGTAAGTTTGTAAAGAAAAAAAAATCATCACCTAAAAAGAAATTATTTAGATGCATTATATTACATCATCATTTAGCTTATACAAAAGTCTACCTATTACAAAACTAAATAAACCAAAAGTTGAGCATCATGTATGTGGTGCCAATTAAATTGTACTTGTAAAAATCCTCAACATATAACATAGACATTAAGCATATCAATATTCATTAATTTTCAATAGTTTTTTTTTCCAGTTTTTATAACACATATCGGTATTAGTCTTTGCATATACATATTTATAACCATAATATCTTTAACAAATCAAAGGGCAACCCCCATTACTAGTGATCTCTTTTCGAGGCTATTTTACAATACAATATTTACAAACGAATTTCTTCCTTTTTATCCAAAGATATATCTTTTTTCTTTTCACATAAATGATACCCCCTCTACATCTTCATCTCTTCCATCACAATATCTTTCAGGAGAGCCTTCAAAAATTTTATCACATCACATGAGTTTTATTGTTATATGTATCAACAAAAATTCCTTCATTTACAATTATAACTATATATACGGAACCTTTATTTCACTATTCAAAACATGTAATATCACATTCATCTCCTTACTATACCAATATCTACTAATACACCGTAGTCACCAATCAATCTCATCCATCTTTTTTAATGCATGCACAATTTTCTTTTCCACTATCCATTATTATAAACTTTTATAACATGGACTTGCTTCAATGGTCATGATTTATTATTTAAAAACGATCATATTCATTTTTTTCCTTTCAATGATCATGTTTTACACTCAAGAATAACTAGTATCATCTATCCACCTTATTATAAAAACTTCATATTGTACCTCAATCATATGATTGAATTCATCAATCCAAATCGATATTTATGACTCATGTTTTAATTACATTTTTTTTTCTGAATTCCTTAACTCCATCCATACACTCATCTTCATACTTAAATCAACTTTATCGATTTATTTATCCTATTCATTCACTTAACTCATTCATCACAATTCTAGATTTATTAATTTCATCTATACGCTTAATTAATACTTAGATCAACTTTTTTTTGGATTCGTTCAATCCATTTTTGTGCTCGAACTTGTACTCTACATCATCCATGATCTCCAATTCTTTTTAATTTCTCGTAACTCATACTTTAAAACATAATATCCCTTGTCATCATGGTCAGATTAACATTTAGTATACTAGACCTGCTATTATGATCGATTTAAATTTTACATATTAAATTTCATTGTCACTGTCAATTCATCCAACTATTGCAGTCAATTCATTTTTTCACATATTAAATTCCATTGTTGCTATTAATTCTAATCTCACATATTAATTTTGTCATTACACTCGATTCTAATTTCACGTATTAATAACTCTTGTTACGAAAACTTATTTCTTTTTATATCATTTTTTCTCTTTGTTGGTGTATTTTTACTTAATAGTATTTTTCATGCCCCACATGCAATATTCACATGATAATATTTTCCTATCCTATAAGCAATATTCACATTTGTTTTCCTGCCTTATAGACAATATTCACATAATAATATTTTTCTTGTCTAGTAGGTAATATTTACATGATTTATTTTCCTGCTCATAAGCATAATTTACATAAAATCATGTAAGTCTCCATATAAACATTTGACTTTAACATATAATTAACCATTCTTGTCCAAACCACCAACTAGGATATAAAATAGATAAGTCTTTGTTCAAACGACCAACTTTAACATATAATTAACTAGTTCCTGTTCAAATGGCCAACTAGGATATATAATAGACAATTCTCATTCCAAACATCTAACTTTAACATATAATTAATTAGTCTTCATCCAAACGGTCGACTAATATATAAAATAGATAAGCTTTCATCCAAACAATTGATTTAGACATGTAATTAACCAATTTTTATCCTTGTAGTCAACTTAACATCTATGTTATCAAATTTCACCACTGCGACCATTTTGAATTTTACATAATGATCTTGCCGTTATGGTTAGTTTAACACATGATAATCCTCGCTTATCCGACTTAATTTTATCAAGTTATTATTGCATGCTTCATAATGAATTTATATTCGTGTTTTATATAACAATCTCATGTTCAAGGCTTCAAGCTATGCTTCATCGGGCACCATTATAAGTAGCTCAATTGATAAATTGACCAGGACTTGAATCAAAATAATTGCCAAAAAATTGTTTATATACAATTTCTATTTTGAATTTATATATGTTTTATATTTCAATTTTCCCATAGCTCATAACAAATTTATACTTGCAAACTTTTGAATAAACTCATGTTCGCATTCTTTATAACAAATCCATATTAACATAATTTACATTCATAATTTTCACCGAATACATGTTCGTATATAAATACTTGTATACTTCACAACAATTCCACATTAATATAATTTACATTCATAACTTTCACCGAATGCACTTTTATATATTTCATCCACATAAATAGACATTTAAATAAAATACTTCTTCTGTAAAAAAAAAAAGAAGGAAGGTGATGGGCACCTGCTTGGTGATCCTCTCGCTCCTAGTCTTACTTTTGATGTCCCACTAGAATTTCACATCTCAAATCAATACTAAATTTTTTTTGTTCCTTTTAACACATTTATTTCAAAAACCATCATGCCATTTTTGACCAACAAATTTTCTTAGTTCATTTCAATATTCACTATGTCATTAATGGCTCATTAATATCATTTTTCAATTCTCAACGTGCATTATGTCAATTACTGTCCATTAAGGTCATTTAACAATCTCAAGTAGATATTATGTTATTTTTGTCTCATTAACATTATTTATCTATTCAATACAAGTGTTTTGTTGTCTTTTAACTCACTAATACCATTAATCATTTCAAAACAAATATTATGCCTACCTTAGCTCATTAATACAATTTTTCAATTCAAAACAATTGTTATGCCATCTTTGGCTCATCATTAGCATTCAAATTTTTACAATAATATTATACCATTTTTGCATAACTAATTACATCTATTCATCTTATCAAGCATTAAGCCAATTTTGGCTCACCAAGACCCCTTGTTCAATTCAAATACTCATCTAGTCATTTTACTTCACTAGTATTATTCATTCATTTTATCAAACATATGGTATACACATTTATTGAACCTATCCTACATAGGATCCCATATTCCTCATCTTTCCAAAATCCTTTAACATTAACTCAACATTACACAAAATAATTCACATGATAGTATTTTTATATCATTTTTTTTTATCTCTGTTGGTGTATTTTTACTTAATAATATTTTTCATGCCACATATACAATATTCACATGATAGTATTTTTCATGCCCCGTAGGCAATATTCACATGATAATATTTTCCTACCCTATAATCAATATTCATATTTTTTTCCTTGCCTCATAGGCAATATTCAGATAATAATATTTTTCTTGTCTAATAAGCAATATTCACATAATTTATTTTCCTGCTAGTAAGCATAATTTACATAAAATTATGTAAGTCTCCATGTAAACATTTGACTTTAACATATAATTAACTAGTCTTGTCCAAACGATCGACTAGAATAAAAATAGATAAGTCTTTGTTCAAACAATCGACTTTAACATATAATTAACTAGTCTATGTCCAAATGGCCAACTAGAATATATAATAGACAAGTCTCTATCCAATCATCTAACTTTAACATATACTTAATTAGTCTTAATCCAAACGGTCGACTAATATATAAAATAGATAAGTGGTCGACTAACATATAAAATAGATAAGTCTTTATCCAAACAACTGACTTATATATGTAATTAATCAATATTTATCCTTGTAGTCTACTTAACATCTATGCTATCAAATTTCACCATTGCGACCATTTTGAATTTTACATAATGATTTTGTCGTTGCGGTCAGTTGAACACATAATAATCCTCGTTTATGTGACTGATTTAATTTTATCAAGTTATTATTGTATGCTTCATAATGAATTTATATTCGTGTTTTATATAACAATCCCATGTTCAAGGCTTGAAGCTATGCTTCTTTGGGCACCACTATAAATAGCTCAATTGATAAATTGACTAGGACTCAGAGCAAAATAACTGCCAAAGAATTGTTTATATACAATTCCTATTTTGAATTTATATCCGTGTTTTATATCAAATTTCACATAACTCATAACAAATTTATACTTGCGTACTTTTGAACAAACTCATGTTCACATTCTTTATAACGAATCCACATTAGCATAATTTACATTTATAATTTTCACTGAATACATGTTCATATATTTCTATACTTGTATACTTCACACCAATTCCACATTAATATAATTTACATAACTTTCACCTAATACACTTTCATATATTTCATTCACATAAATAGACATTTAAATAAAGTACTTTTTTATATAAAAAGAAAGAAAGGTGATGGGCATCTACCTGATAATCCTCCCGTTCTAAGTCCCACTTGAATCTCACATCTCAAATCAATACTAAACTGTTTTTTTGGTTACTTTTAACACGTATTCATTTCAAAAACCATTATGTTATTTTTGACCAACTAATTTTGTTAGTTCATTTCAATATCCAATCTCAAGTAGATATTACGTCATTTTTGTCTCATTAACATCATTTATCTATTCAATACAAGTGTTTTGTCGTCTTTTAACTCATCAATACCATTAATCATTTCAAAACAAATATTATACCTACCTTAGCTCATTAATACAATTCGTCAATTCAAAACAATTGTTATGCCATCTTTGGCTCATTATTAGCATTCAATTTTCTTTTATGATTATATTATACTATTTTTGCATCACTGATCACATCTATTCATCTTATCAAGCATTAAACTAATTTTGGCTCACCAAGACCCATGTTCAATCCAAATACTCATCTAGCATTTTACTTCACTAGTATTAGTCGTTCATTTTACCAAACACATGTTATACACATTTATTCAACCTATCCTACATAGGATCCCATATTCCTAATCTTCCCAAAATCTGTTCACATTAACTCAGCATTACTCAAAATAATTCTTAAGGATCACAATCATACATAATATACAATTCCTACTTCATAATAAAAAACTCAACACAAAATCAACCCAAACATTAAAATTTCCAAACAGTTTTAACCATGGTCGGCACCAACAAATGTTAAACTCCATGTTCTAGTCCTAATTTCTCTCATTTGTCATCAAATTAATCCATTTCCAACACTAATTCACCAAGAATTCAACCTAATTGAACAATTTCATAAAAGTACATAAACCCTAACCAACCTAAAAATCAGGGTTTTTCATTTTTTCATGAAATTAATCCAAATTAAATCATAACTGACTTTCAATTTTTTTTAATTAACCCTTAATTATGTTGCAATATCAAAACTAACCATTAATTTACATCATTTAGCCTTTATCCCTTAATTTCATTAACCTTAACTTTGTCACATACCTATAGTCACCTTCTATATTTCTATATTCCTAATCTCGTGATTTCCATTTTATTACAATACTAGGTTCGAACCCAAGTTTAAGGATTCTGGTCAAAACAGATAACCCAAGATTCCATGCAATGTAAATGGTAGGAGCAATTGATCATGATACTTAAACCATGTATATCATATTCAATTCCTAGAAATTCTATTTCTTTGGACAAATAAACCATAATCTTATAATATCCCATTTTAGCAATTGCTGAAAACAATTTATCAATATCAAGGTTTTTTTTTAAGAAGTAGGAGCCTAAATGCATGTTTGGGATTGTGATAGAACCTAACCATGATTTTTTATTTAGAAATACGGGTTGAATTGTGTTTCTAAACCAACCTAAAAGATGTTAAAACATCATTTCTGTTTTTAAACCATATATTTTCAAGCCCGTTCTCAATGCTGATAATAGAAAACAAAACCCATGATACATGGTTGAAGATGACATTTAACAAAAGCCAATAAATTCTCACCATCATTGTTATCACACGTGTATGTCGTTGTAATAATTATGTTTTTTAGATTATATTTTAGTGTAAAAAAATAAAAAAATTCTTTCTCTTTATGGTAAAAAGATAATATTTAAATTTAAACATTAAAAATCTTAATTAAACTATAGAGTCTGAATACAAAATTAATTATGTATAAAAAAACACAAAAGATTAAGATTTTATTAAAAATATTTTTTAATATAAATATTTAACATGAAATACTAACTTGTATAAAATCATTTGTGAGCGAAAGATAAAATTGATTTTAAATATTTCTTGATTAATAAAATTTAAAATTCAAAAAACATTGTATTTCTAAGTTGAAAGATTTTAAACATTTCAAATATGACTTATTTATATAATGGTGGAATGAAAAGTTAAAAATAGACTATATTAAATCGAAGAATTATTTGATCTAATTTATGTGATCGTTAAGATTAAAACACATTCATATACCCAGATTTAAATTGATTATAAAACATTTTTTTATAATTTTTTTTAATCAACCCATAAACTAATATGTATGAACAATTACCCCCCACAATTTTAGCTTTTGTAAAAAATATTAGGTTATTTAAACTGAAAAAAAGTTTTGAAATTAAAATAATGGCTCAATCCAAACAATCTTGTATAATTAAAGGTTGGAGGGGAGCATGGAGCAAGCTTTTCCTGCACATGTACTTTTATTAATATAAATGTTTAGATTAATACATGTATTTAATTAATTTTATAAGTTTTAAAATTAATAATTATATAAATATTTAATAATTTTAAAAGTACATGTTTATAATAATTATTGAAAAATAAATATAATACCTGATTAGTTGAACTTCACCTCAAGTTAATTGAATGCTTATTTTATTCTTAAAATATTATATGTAATTCGGTTATAGCATGCTTTGTATTTAAGCCTGTAAATTTTTATTCTTTTTCGTATGCTTGTTCTCTTTCATGTGTTTTAAAGGTATTTGGTAATTTTATGTTTACGTTAAAATCTTCATCACATTGAATTGTACTAAACATTTACAAATTATCGATGATAATTTTCCTTAGGATTGCTTGTACAGGGATGCTGCTAAGACCCCCCAAGTCTCTACCTTTAGCACTTTCATGGCGAAAGAAGGTCTCTCCGGTCTCTAAGATCGAGGCCCCCTTCGCTTTGGAGCTCCGACTGGCAGTAAATTCCATTAATCCGTGGTTTATAGTGTTGAATTTTGGGTTTAGGGACAGTTT
>Ga0325401_1007454_pt1 | contig 10628 bp, 4 predicted proteins | sample PopdelMetagenome_FD_205666 | JGI IMG/M metagenome (GOLD analysis project Ga0325401, IMG submission 205666) | Populus deltoides microbial communities from Bellville, Georgia, United States - Xylem-PdKOR-R2 | ecosystem: Host-associated > Plants > Phyllosphere > Stem > Wood/Secondary xylem | place...
AGTTGATTCAGTATGGTTTAACTAACTTTGTAGATGCAATCACTACCTGGTTAATTAACTGGCTAAAATCTTATTTGATTTAAAAAATTCTAAAATTAACATTGATTTCAACATGAATATTGAAACACTAAATTTCTTAAGAACAATGAGAAATTGAGTCGTATTTTTTTTTAATAGCGCATTTCAATGAAAATCTAAAACAAAAATGAAAATTAAACATTAAAAGTGAGATGGGTCTTCATCTGTGTTCCAACAAAGAAAGAAGGTTTGGCATGCACAAGCCTGTGAGGTCAAGATCATGCGCTTAGCTTTTTTTTTTTTTTTCCTCAAAGAATTCTTGTTCATCCTTTTATTTTATGTAAATAAAGTTATTGTCGGTTTGGGTGAAAAATGCGTTGTTGTTTGCTTTTCTAGATTTCATCCACTAAAGTGTTGTTGGAAAATCAAATGAGAGTTTTTTTATTCAAAAAATCATTTTTAACATATTTTCACATAAAAAAAACTAATAACATCATTACAATCTCAATAAACTAACTTCTTAACTTAAAACATCCTTATATAGATTCAAAAACATCAAATTAAACTAAAAAAAATCCTTTTCAATATTAATCTTTAGAAAATCTAGCCAACCGATCACTTTATCTCTCCTTTACCATGTTTCAACAACTCTCTCTCCTCTTAAACTTAAGAACTAAAAAGTAAATAAAATTAAATTTTAGACCAAAATATAAAAGTTTCAAATTAAAAGGACCAAAAGTGAAAACAAAAAAACTCTAGAGGCCAAAATTTGTAAAAGTGCATGTCGTGAATAGTTTAATAAAAAACCTGTTTTTTTGCCTTACTGTCAATTTTTTTTGTAAGCAATAATATTGAATTTATTTTTTTGTACACTCAAGTATCAATCTAATATCAAGATGTTTTTTTGATACCGCAAGCAAATCAAAATAAATTATCATGCTTAAGTTTTGATTAACAAAATATTGAAGAACAAAATTTAAAAAAATAATTTGATGGTCAAAGTAGAAAAAGCTTTTTAAAAAATGTTATTGTAATTCACAGTATTTTATGAGAGAAGCTATAATATTTTCTCCATCTCTTTAAAATTTTTTTTGTAATTGTGAATTTTTTTATCAAATTAATTGGATTACAACTATAAAGGAATGAAAACAAAATATTATCTCGTCTATGAAAAAAACAAAAAATGATCTCTTCTAGATTTTATAGCTCGGCTTTGTGAATTCTATTTGCCTTCTTATGCTGAAGGGAAAGGGAAAAAACAGTATAAGGCGCCATATTAAGCACCTTCCTGGCTGTATTTGGCTAGCCAGGCCTCCTAAACATGAAAAATACCATAAATGTACAGAGAAATTGCAAACACGATGTGGAAAAAATAAAGCCTACCCCGGCTAGCTAGGACGAGTGAGGTCACACCATGAGTGGGATTTGGCTACACAAAACTGGCGGCATGGAATGATCTAATAATTTTAAAGAAGAATTTGCAGGGCCGAAGGTATGCATGCAAGGGCCTCGAGACAAGAATTATCCAACATTGCCGCTGCCTTTTCAATTAACAAGACAGACACATGCATGCATGGAAAATATATATGCTTTAGTCTAAAAGGTGCCCCTCGTTTACGATATGCATTCTTATGTGAAGAATAATGCACTATCACTTTGATATTTTTGTCCAATAAGACTCCACTTTGATATAGTTGGTCTATTCATATATGTGACATATTGACTTTTGATACAAGGCATGGGTAACAATTAAAAATCACATTACCTACCATATTTTCATAGAATATTAGTATGAATGTAAATGATATTTATCTCTCGTTAAATATTATACCTTTTAATTGTATAAAAGTTTTTCCAAGGACCCACCATATTCTCATCAAATATTAATATAGATGTAAGAGATATTTATCTCTCATTAAATGTTATCAGGGTAATTACACTACAAGCTTTTTTCTTCACAAAAGGACAAGAGTCATGAGTTATAAATACACCATGAGACATTCAGAACAAAGGTTCACAAGCTTCATTCTCTACTGTATATATATTTTTAGAGCATCTTTCTCTAGAATATTATTATATTTCTCTTTCTCTAAAAAGATACTTATTTAAGCATCGGAGAGTCCCCACTTCCACCAAATAGGATCTTTTGCAGGTACTAGTCGCAAGCCACCTTAGCTAGAAAGAATAAATAAGATTGCTAGGATCAACTGATTAATGGAGTAATCAACCCAGCAGCCTTATTTCTAGGCTAGTTGGATTTTTGAAACCTCATCGGTGGAATTGTCTATGGGAAACTGATAAAAAAAACTCAGTGGTTTCTTCCTAAAACTTGTTTTTAACATTTCTAGGGCATTTCATGGCACAACCAATGCTCACCTGGGTTAGGACGCGAGACAAATCAACTTGTTATCGCGATCACTCCTACCCAGCAAGAGCTTCAAAGACTCGCTAGTCAGGTGCAACTCCTCATTTAGACCATGTTAACAACTCAATGGCAAAATCAAACCTTGCCACCCCAACAAATCTTAACACCCTCAACAACACACAATATCTTAGCTCTAAGGCCACCAGCTGCACCAGGAGCTCGTAGACGATTACACTACCTAGAAGAGACTAGACATGATAACAATAATGAAAGTTCTTCAAGGGATCACTCTTGTCATTATCACAACCATGCACAAAGCAAATACTTTGAATGCACTCCCCGTAGTTACCACGAGATACACATCAATCACCGTAACCGTCATTCTACGCCAAGCTTTCTGAGGTCTCAAGAGCCCAACAAACAAAAAGCTAGGAGATAGTATGTGCATGAGCATACCTCAAAGAATGTTTATAATCCCTATCAGTGGAGAGTTTTCTCATTTTTCCAAACACATATTGAACACTCAACTCCTTAATGACTACTTTTCCATGAATATAAGTTTGGATAACTATGATGGCTTGGTTGACCTAATGAAACATGTGCAAAATGTGTGCAGTAGCTTGGAATTAATCATTCAAGACCATGACTCAATGTGCTTGGTATAAAAACCTGAAACCAATTTCTATTAAAGGTTTCAGTGATCTATATACCAAGATAGTGGCACACTTTAGCACCAGCATACCCACCAAGAAAACCTCCACAAAGCTTTTAAGTGTTGTCCAACAAGAGGGCGAGTCTACACGGGTATATTTAAAGAGATCCAACACGGAGATGCTCAAGGTGGAAGAATTGATTGGGCTAATAGCCTTAGAAGCCTTAACAAAAGGAGTAAAGAAACATGTACTCTGGAGAAAACCTTATGTTTTATCATATAGAATTTTGTCCAAAGTAAAGCAATTTATGGAAAATCATATACGGGTTGAAGAGGTCAGGTTACTTTGACATGGACCTCTTTGTTTTTACAAGGATAACCAACATCAATGACTTTTCAAGTGAAGTAATCAAAGTACCCGAAGCCAACATCTTAGTGTCACCTCTATGATATGTTTCCTCATAAGAGTCTCTCTCAGACCTATCACTCAAATCACCTCATGATGTATAATCCTTAATAAAATATAAGTTTCTTAAAAATAAATGATTTATTTAAAATGACTTTTTTATTTTCTCTAGGTGATCTCTAAGGGCGGTAACCCCACCAATCTTCAAAGGATGGATGTGCTCTCCCCAGTGCTATATGCACCACTCTCTAAGGGATAAATGTGATCTCTTCAGTGCTATATACACCACTCTCCAAGGGATAGACATGGTCTCCCCAATGTTATATGCACCACCCTTCAAGGGATGAACATGGTCTTCCTAATGCTATATGCATAACTCTTCATGAGATTTACTTGGTTTTCTCAGTGATACATCACTCTTTAAGGGATAGATGTGATCTCCCCAATGTTATATGCGCCAATATCTAAAGGATAGACATAGTCTCCTCAATGCATCACTTTTCAAGGGATGGGCGTAGTCTCCCCAATGCTATATGCATCACTTTCCAAGGGATGAACATGGTCTTCCTAGTACAAATAGAAAGATCAAGTAATCACCACTCTTAATGGAGGGCTCTTAAGCCCTATGACAATGCTGGGAAAGCTACAAGCTCTAACTCTCCAAAAAAACCTATAATCACTTAGAAATTTCTAAGCATAGGTTCACCTTTTTTGGGTTCCCACTAGCCACTTAAAAATTCTCTAAGTATGGGCTCCACACCTGATAAGTTTCGAGATAGGAATTCCTCCTAAGTGAGTTGATTTCCTTCGATGGGTTCCCCAAACCACTTAAAAATATTTCTAAGTACAGGCTTCTTCCCTATAATTTTCGCCAACCCTTCAAGAAAATTTTGAAGTATGATTTTCTTCATGCACCTTCACATGGGCTCTTCGGTATATCACTTGAGGTTTTCACCCCTTTTTCACACGATGAAAATTCAACAAACTCGTCATGATATCAAATATTTTTTCAAGTCATTATATATCAATATCATAAAGATTTGGGAGCTACTGATAAACCTATTTTTAAAAGGTCTAAAAAACCTTTATGGACCTCCTCCCCTGGGCATGCCCAAAGGAATGAGCATGTCCCGAGTGGGGGCTTGATAGTGTGCCAAACTTTAGGTACGCTGGGTCTAGCACTAGCTAGACCCAGACATGATTGAGCTTTATAATGTGCCAAGCCCTGGGAATGCTGGGTTTGGCGCTAGCCATACACAGTCGTGATTGGACTTAACAGTATGCCAAACCCCAACGCAATGCGTCTAATGCTAGCCACAACCTGGATGTTTTTGGGCTTGGCAGTGTGCCAAGCCCTAGGCACGTTGCTAAACTTGTGGCACGTTCATAGGAATGCACATTCTCCCTCAGAACGCCCAAGAGAATGACCATCCTTCCTTGGCCTGTCCAAGGAAATAAGTTAATGTGGGTTTGGTAAAAATGCTAGATCTAAGGCTTTCAAACTTGGTAGTCAGTCAAATCCAAGATAACGTAGTTCTGGCAAACATACCAGACCTAAAGAGTTTGGACTTGGCAGGCTACTAAGTCCAAGACAACATGGGACTAGCAAACATGTCAGACCTAAGGCACTTGGACTTGGTAGTTAGCGAAGTTTATGGTAACGATCATCCTCCCTTAGCACGCCTAAGAGAATGACCAACCTCTCTGGGTCTAACCTCGGGGAAGAACTTAACCTCCATGAGTTTAGTTCCATTTGATGTCTTGGATCCTAATGTCCCTATACCTTTTAGGTGTATAAAAGTTCTTCAAGGACCCACCATTTTCCTATAGAACATTAGTATTGATGTAAGAGATATTTATCTTTTATTAAATGTTATCAGGTTAAGATTACACCTTTTAGATGTACAAAAGTCCTTTAAGGACTTATTATATTCTCATCAAACATTAATATAGATGTAAATGATATTTATTTTCCATTAAATGTTATCAAGGTAATTATGTTGCATGCCCTTTTCTTCACAAAATGACAAGATTCATGAGTTATAAATAAACTATAAGACCTTCAGAACAAAGATTCACAGTCTTTATTCTTTACTGCATATATATTTTCAGAGCATCTGTCTCTAAAATATTATTGTTTTTTCCTTTCTTTAAAAAGATATTTATTTAGCATCCAAGAGTCTTCATCTTTACCAAAAGGGAGCTTTGGCATATACTAGCCATAAATAACATTGGATAGGGAGAATAAATGAGATTGCTAAGACCAATTGATTAACCGATTATTCAATTTGGGAGCCTTATTTCTAGGTTAGTTGGATTTTTTAGACTTATTGAGATTGCAAAATAAAATTTGTTTTGTACTATAATCAGATGATGCAAAAATTTATAAATTTTTTATAAAAGATCTGGAAATCTGTAACTTGAGTGCCTTTTGTAATGTAAATTGAAGAGGGCTTATAATGTGAGAAGCATAAAATATATGTGAATCAATAGAGAATATTGTATTTATTTGAGGACATTTACTCTTTTTTTTTTTTTCAAAACGAGTTCAGTTTTTTTATCTATTTTATTTTGCATTTGAATGGATTAAAAACTAAAAATATCTACTTTTTAGTGGCTAATAGTGTTTTGTTATGGGTTAAACCAAATTTTTTTAATGTAAAATAAATATGCTTGCTTTGTTAACATCTTTTTTTATCTACAAGTAAAATTTTGATTATAAACTCAATATTTGATATAAACAAAGTAAATCTTTTTTAAATATTAAGATTATTTCATCTTCAATCCCACTCGAGCCAACTCATTAAGCTCGCAACTTAGATCATGGATCCAATTAGCTTAATAATATCTTTTTTTCTAAAAATAATTTGTATTTAATTATATGATAATAAAATATACGCTGTTAAAAAGTAACCATATAAAAGTTTTAAAAAATAATGATGGGCTATAAAAAATAATCTTGTTAATATTATAAAAAGACTTATAATTTATTTTAAAAAAAATTCAAAAGTTGAATGATATTTAATAAAATAATATCTAGAATAAAATTTTGATTATAAACTCAATATTTGATGTATACAAAGTAAATCTTTTTTTAAAATATTAAGACTATGTCATCTTCAATCCACTCGAGCCAACTCGTCAAGCTCGCAACTCAGATCATGGATCGAATTCACTTAATAACATCTTTTTTTCTAAAACAATTTATATTTAATTATATAATAATAAAAATATATGCTGCTAGAAAAGTAACCAAATAAAACTTTTAAAAAATAATGATGGGATGTAAAAAAAACTTGTTAACATTATAAAAAGACTATTATAATCTTATTTTAAAATAAATTTAAAAATTGAATGGTATTTAATAAAATAATATCTAGAATAAATTTAGAAAAATACAAAGCAAATATAACCTTTTATCTGAAAAGATACGGTAAAGGTAGTACCTACCTTTCCTTAAGTATAACTAAAACAATACTTAAATCTTTTAAAACCGGTGTCTATTTTAAGATTTTTAGTTTTTTTAATTACTAAGTAACAAATACATCATGTTATTTCTTCTCATATTTAACTCTCTTTGTGTTTTCATCATGGTGTGACAATACCCAAATTCTATATGAAATAAGAGGTCCAGGGGTTTAGTAAAGATACTGGAATCTAGAATCACTTGAAAAATTTAAAGTTGGGCTCCAAATAAGTAGAGTGTTAATGAGAATATTTTATATTAATGAACATATCAAATAATATATGGTATTAGAGATCTAATAATTGAGCAAGAATCGTATAGTCTAGTGTATTTGAGAGAGTCTACAAAATAGGTTGCAGTGTTAAAGAATATATGTGATATCGAATAAATAAACTCTAATATATATATATATATATATATATATATATATATAATATTTATATCAAATTTTATAAGAATTACAGGCACAACAAGAATTAATGCTATTATCTTTGATACTGGTTTCATTTGCTGGGCCTAGCTTAGCATGGTTTTTCCTTTGCCTTGAAGATGAATATTTTGTTCACATAGCAGATTCTGAGCCTACAAAATGTCAGAAAATAAGTTAGGCATAGCCCGTGCGTCAAATCAAAGCCAATGGTGACTGATATCGCCTTTTCAACTTCCACAGTTGAATTTGTCACAAATTGTAAGGGAGCCGGTCGAACCGGGTTAATCAAGTCCATTATGTGAACTAGGTTATGGTCCCGGTTTAATCATCATACTTTCTATAATTCTTTTTATTTAATTAAATAATTATAAAAATAGATATTTATAAAAAAATTATTAAAAAGAACTGTAATTTTTCATCAAAACTATCTATTATATTTCTTATTAGTGCATTTTTTTTTATTTTTAACAAAAACATGTTTTACGAAGAGCATTTCTTTTAAAAGCAAAAACTCACCATAATCATTAAAGAGAGCTTTAATTAAAAAAAATAAAAAATCATGAATCCATTGTCTCTGAGCAACTATCTTAAAAAATAAGAATATCTAATTTCAAAAAATTGTATAAAACTTTACAATTAAAAAAATTAAGAATATATATTTTATCCCATTCAATATTAATAAGCAAATTATTCTAAAAACAATGGCATAAATTTTTTTATCAAGAGCAGTTTTTTGAGTAAAGGGTAATCAAAATTAAAATAAAGGTTTTTTAAAAATTTTAATCATTTAAAATAAATAGAAAAAATGCATTTCTTTAATAGAAATTTTATTTTCTTATTATTGCATATCTTTATTGTTATGACGAAAGCATGCTTTTCAATTATAAACACTATTTTTTAAATAAAAACATATCAAGATCTCAAAAACAAGTTTTAAAAGAATATATTAAAATAATATTTCAATCATAGTTTTAAAACTCAACTAGGTGGTCAACCCGGTATAATGATCGGGTCACGGGTCAGATGGGTTGACTCAGGTTAACCAGGATTAACCCAAAAAAATAGGTTCAAGAATGGCGGAATTGTGCGCCCTACAACTTAAGAAACACAAATTCTTCAACTGCTGGTATCTCCCCGATCCTATTTAGTGCTTCCTTGCTGCGTTTTTCATCCACACCAATGGTCATTACTGCTTGTTTTTGTGGAGTGATCTTGCCAACGCTCATGAAACTCACATTTATATTCTCTTCGCCAAGGATATTCCCAACACTGCCAATCATACCTGATTGATCAACCTGACTACAAAGTATAAGGCTGCCTTCCATACTCAAATCAACACCAAATGAATCTACCTTGGTGAGGTGGGGCTTCCTGTCAAAAATTATAGTGGCAAATTTAGATTCCACATTGGCAATTTGGACTTGGATGAACTCAAGTGGATTCTCAGGTGAACCATCCAACAGAATAATCTTCTGTTATCCTCAGTCCTTCACTTAAAATTAAGCTTTTAAATTTTGCCCAACAACTAAAACCTGAAATAAAAAGGAAGAAAACTAACTAAAACCAAAATCTTATCAAAAGAATTAATCAAAATAATCTCACCATGTCCTTGCTTTTCGGCCGCTGAATTGACACTTAATACCCATTAGAAAGAGGCACCAAATACCTTGGATTTGGATTTTTTGAGAAGGTTTTGAAATTGTGGGGTTAGATTTTTGTAGATCTCCGAGAGAGAATGTGAGAGATTGAAAATTGTTTGAGTATAAGAAGAAGATACTGGTGGAAACGAGTAAGATAACAAGAGCAAAGATGAAAGGGTATTTTCTTTCTTTGACCAGATTTTGAATAGATATCATCGCCATATGCTTTCTTTTTATGAGCTTTTGGGAGAGAAAGAGTTTAAGCAACTAGCAGGGATCAAGATCCACAGAGATTGTGGGTCAGAGACAAAGAGAGACAATAACATTCAATCAGAGAGAGACGGTAGCTTTCAATCAAATTGAGTGTTTCGGAAAAAACAACATCTTTTTGTTCATATATATATATATATATATATATATATATATATATATATAATAAGGTCGGGTCTCAGCCGGGTTCCGGGTCGGCCGGGTCTCACCGGGCCAATTCCCAAGCTGTTTTTTGCTTAGACCTGGCCCGGCCCCAGACCCGGGTCGGCCAGGTCCCGGGTCGACCCGTCGGGCCGGGTTTCAAAACTATGATTTCAATATTTTGTATATGATTGAAAGAAGGAAAAAATTTAATAAATATAATAAAATAATATTAAGAATCTATTAAAAGATTTAAGAATTAAAATTTTATTTTCATTAAATATTCATGAGAAATTTATTTTTTAAAAATATTATTATTATTTTGCATATTAGGTACATAACAATTGAAAAAAAAATTGTTAAGATTCTCATAAAACTTATAATTTTATTTGAGTGAGTTGCTGCATAATTTATAGATATTGTAATTGTAATTTTGAATTTATTTTATTATAGCTCACAGCATTATACCTAAATTGCACTTGTGGAATTGAAAACGCAACAATGCAAGACAGAATGAATTAGTACTGCAGAATTTTGGATTTGAAAATGATTTGCTTAAGAAGTGGATCTTGAAAACTTGATAGCAAGTGCTTTGACCCTTGAAAGGGTAGCCTATTTCAACCTAAAACTTACCATAATCATGAATGTAATTATGGTTTATAATTATGATACGAAATTGATTTCTAATTAAAGCAACCAAATAAAGTGAGTCCATGAGGTAATTAAATAGTGTTTCCCATCATTAAAAATGCCCTCACAATATCATTATTAACCATGCTCTAATAGCATAGTTTTCAGACCTGGTTTAGTGGCCGACCTGGTTCAAGGCCCCGGTCCTGGATTTTGACTTGATCACCGGGTTGCCCGGATCAATTTTTTTTTATCAAAACGATGTTGTTTTAGTAAAAACAAAAGTCAATGGGTCGCAACCGGATTTTTGACCGGGTCTTGCCGGGTCAACCCGTCGAGTCAGCCGGATCACACAAAATTTTTTCTTACCCTATTTTTTCTTCAACCCGGTCCGGTTCCAGCCCCAGATCAGCTAGATCCGAATCAACCCGCCGGACCGGACCACATTTCAAAACTATGTCTAAAAGCTTTGGTGTCATGACTAATTAATGTCACCGAAACATTGTACATGTTACATATTGTAAAAACAAATAAAAAGTCATAAAAAGAAAATATATTAATACAAATCTTGATATTATATATACCGTTGCTTTTTTTATTAAATATTTTC
>Ga0325401_1007455_pt1 | contig 10627 bp, 8 predicted proteins | sample PopdelMetagenome_FD_205666 | JGI IMG/M metagenome (GOLD analysis project Ga0325401, IMG submission 205666) | Populus deltoides microbial communities from Bellville, Georgia, United States - Xylem-PdKOR-R2 | ecosystem: Host-associated > Plants > Phyllosphere > Stem > Wood/Secondary xylem | place...
TTTCCTCAGCTCTCACAGTCACCAAATTCCCATTGATGATAAACTTGACCCGTTGATGTAAAGAAGATGCGACAGCTCGGGCTACATGGATCCAAGGTCTCCCCAGTAACATGCTATATGATGGATGAATGTCCATTACTTGTAATGTGACTTGGAATGGTTGTGGGCCAATGATTAGTTCAACATCAATACTCCCAATGATTGGTCTAGGTGACCCATCATATGCCCTAGCAGTCATGGTACTTGGCTTCATGTGAGAGGCATCAACTGACATTTTATCAAGTACATGTCTCGGCAATACATTGAGAGCAGAACCATTATCTATAAGCACCTTAGCAATCACACAATCCTTGCATTTTACCGTGATATGCAATGGTTTATTATGACCGGTCCCTTCATGATCCAGCTCATCATCGGTAAAATAGAGGTAGTTGGTGGCTTGAATCCTACCCACCTAATGTTCTATGGAGTCTTGTGTGATATCCTGAGGAACATATGCTTCATTAAGAACCTGCTGAAGTGCGTTCCTATGCAATTCTGAACTCAACATTAATGACAACAAAGAAATCCTAGCGGGTGTTTTCTTTAGCTGATCAACCACACTATATTCGCTATGCCTCATCAATTTCAGGAATTCATTAGCCTCTTCATCACTTACTGGCTTGTTAACCTCATCTGTCTTTGTCAATTCCACCATATCCTTTCCTTTGGCTTTTCTATGATTTTCCAACTCTTCGGGAGTAAAACATCTCCCACTCCGAGTGAGTCCTCCTATTTCAGCATGGAAAACAGGGGCAGGATTTGTGCTGTGAAAGGAATAACCATAATTATAGGGTTGGGCATTATAGCTTCCGCTAACAGTATTCATAGGCTTGGCTAGGATCATTTTTGGTGGACCCTTTTCGGTTGGTATATATCTACAAACTTCCACTTTCTGGTTACAACCAGTTATTGTTCCTACTAACTCATCTTCTTTGAGTTTCATCAATCTTAACATTCCCAACGTCATCATATTTTCTACCTCCAAATGAAACTCCTCACACGAGTCAATATCATGCCCAAGCTGCTGATGATATTTACAATATTCATTCGCATTCCCTACAGCTTGTATTTTGACTGGTGTCTTTAGATAATCTGTTTGTCTCAACATCCCATACAATCTATCCATAGTCACCCTTAAAGTTGATGTTTCCCCTTCCTATCTCCAAGCTATTAACTCCCCCACCTCCAGAAGCATGATTTGGTAGAGGGTTAGAATTCACATTTAGAGATTCATCAAAAGAAATCCACCCAGCTTTGATGAGTTGAAGGATTTTTCTTTTGAATGCAACACATCCATCAATATGATGACCAACAGCACCAGCATGGTATTCACATTTTTGATCGGGTTTATACCAAAAAGGAAATGGTGGTTGTAAAGGTTCTAAGGGAACAGGTGCTACTTGGCCAATATTAAGCAATCTTTTGTGCATTTCAGTAAGAGACATGGGTAATGGTGGAAGTTGCACTTGATCTATTGGAAAATTTCTTCTTGGGCGGTAGGCATTATTGGTTTGGTTGTTTATTGGGTTATTTTGGGTGTTTGTAGGTGCAAAGAATTTTATATTGGATATAGAGGGGGTAGGTGTAATACTTTTGAAGCTGTAAATGTCTTGGTAGGTGTTCTTCCCTCTACTTTCCCTTTCAACATTGTGAACTTCTGTTTCTTTTCTTTTTCCAATAAAACCTCTTTTTTCAGTAGGATCCACGATCCTACCCGTCCGAACAGCTTGTTCGATCCTTTCAGCTATGACAACCAAATCAGAGAAATTTTGTGCCGCACTACCTACCAAGTATTCAAAGTATGGGGCTTTGAAAGTGTTGGAAAATAAACCAGTCATCTCCCTTTCCGACAATGGAGGATTTACTTGCGCGGCTGATTCGCGCCACCTTTGGGCATATTCTCTTACAGACTCCTTATTGCCTTTTTCCATGGCTTGCAGACTTGATCTATCTGGGGCAATATCCATGTTGAACTTATACTGTCTAATAAAAGCTTCAACCAAATCCTTCCATCCTTTAATCTTGGTATTATCCAAACGCGTATACCAAGCAAGAGCCGCATCACTTAAACTGTCTTGAAAGAAATGGATCAATAACTTCTCATCATAGACTACTTCAGCCATCTTATTACAATACGCTTTAAGATGGGTGATTGGGCATTGAGTTCCAGTATATTTAACAAATTCTGGAACTCTGAATTTTCTGGGAATAACCACGTTAGGCACTAAACACATTTCAGCGGCCTGCACCGGATCATACAGACTATTCCCTTCTATTGCCTTCATTCTTTCTTCTAAAGCAGCTAGTTTTTCATGACCATTTTCCTCTATTATCTTGTTCCTTTGAGGTTCTTCCTCTATCAACACAGAATGGGGGACCCTCATTGGATGTGCTGATTGAGTAGGTACGAAATGAGCAGCATGCTGAGGTTCAGATGGCGGAATAAATGGAGGCGGAGGCTGAGGTGTAAATGTTGGTTGAGAAGATGTCCCTTCTCCAGCTCTAGGCCTCAAAGCCTGTTCAAGCAGACTGGTAAGCCTTGCTACATCCTCTTTCAGGCTTTCCAACTCTTTTTGGTGTTGAATTTCTAACTGATTTCTCTCTTCATTTTCCATTTTCTTCCGTGAACGAGTGTTATGGATACGTTTCGGTTGGGGACCTATATTTCACCTGTTATATGCAGAATATGACAATATATAAGCAAATGTATGAGATGCATGAATGTGAATGCAACATATTGGATATAGATTCGCTCTTTGTTGGTGACATATGGCCGTCATTCTTTAGATATGTGGGTTGAGCTTGAACTTGATATCATTGTTGTGATGCCGAGAAGAGATCTGCTTAGCTTTTTGACATTTGGGCTTTCCGTCATATACATATATTTTTGCATTGAAAAATGTGGGTCTCAACCCTTTTATTACTCATTCAGAAGCTTACAATGAAAAATTAATCTAATTTATTACAGGAGAAAAAACACTGCCTCTAGTAGCTATTGCTTTTAAAAAAAGATCGGTATTATCCATACTTCTTTGATATTTCATTATATCTCCTCCCACTTGATGAGCTTCCACTCGTAATAAATGGGCTTCTGCAGCTGCTCGATCAATCTGATCTTGTAGTTCCCTTATCCTCTCAGTATGAATCAAGTTGTTTCTAGACAAAAAGTTATTGGCATCATCCAATGTTTGATTATGTTGCTTTAACATTTTTTGGTTTCCTATAAGTTGTACGGTCTTCAATTTTTCTTTGTCCAACTTAGATCTCAATGCTTCTGCTTCAGCCTTATGACTGTTCAACTCTGCCGAGTTATGGGCTGAACACTAAACAGTGTCTGGGATGCAAGACAAATTCTGACTTTTTCGTTGTTGCTAAGATTTGGACTTCCAAACAACAGAATTGAGTTTTGCACTCCTCATGAATGTTTTAGGCCTATGTCTTAGCTTTCTAGCCATATAAACCAAATTGAAATCCAAGATCTACAGCTCCAGATATGACCCAATGACTGAACAGTGTTCCAGTTTGGATTGAACCAACATCTCTTTTCTAAGCTTAACCCTCTCTTTGTCTCCTCAATTTTAGTAGTTCAACTCATCAATCAATTCTTTGATTTATGTGATAGGCATACATTTAAGATGAACATTTACCATAAATTAAAGGTATCGTATAGTATCAGACTTGTTATTATAAAACATGCTCTAGTTAAGGAATTATTAATACTTCAAGTGCACAATGATGGTATAAAACCTTGATAAAAATGCACTTTTAAGTACTAATCACACCCCCCCAATGAGCTTATTACTAGTCTCTTGTAATCAAAGTGTTAAAATAGAAAAACAATTTGCACGTTCCACAAAGCAAGATTGATGTGGACCAACCTAGAAACACCAACAAGGACCCATTACATGTTTCAAATGGTTCAATGACTCGGTCCAAGACAAAGGCATTAAAAGAGGCATTGAATGTATTGGTTTTGAATGTTTCAACCAAGTTAGAATTGAAGGGTCCATTAGAGTATCAAGAGGAGACCCTAGTACATCTTATCCATGTGCAAGAGGGGTCCAATACAACCTTATTTGATCCATGAGATGAGGACAACAAAGGAAACAAAAGAATCCTACTATAACTTGGAAACAACATGGGTGGCTACCTTTTCCTTTTGTTTCTAGGATTAAGGGGCTGCATGGAAGGCTATAAATAAGCCTTGAATCAATTCTGTAATATTTTACTTCTCTTTTTCTCATGACAGAACATGGATTTACTATTAGGGGCTTTATTTTATTTTGTTAGCTATAGCCCAAGGATTGTTTGGGCTTCATTAATACTTTGTTTTCAGTTAGGATCCAAGGCTTGTTTGGATTAAGTTATGGGCTTTTCAGTTTAGGGTTTTAGGTCAGTTTTGAGTGGACCTTATATAAGTCCACATAAGGGGTCCATTAGGGTTAATTTTTCAAGAACTATTTAAACTCATATAAGCCAAAATTTCAGCAACTTTGATGATAATTACTTTTGAATTTTTCAGTTTTAACGTGTGAGAGTGATTCTTGCATTCTTCAGTTCTTGAACGAACTGAATTTAACTTATCAAAGATTAACTGGCTTCGTAGTGTCATTCTACTCAATCCAATAGTATTGGTGCCTTGGGGCAGGTTTCCATTGTGTCACACTACTATCAGACCTATTTCGGCTTTCCAGAATCAGATCTCAATCTTGATTATGGGTTGCGTGACCACGTGATCACGAGGTTTGCATCAGTTGGTATCAGAGCTAGGCTCTGAAACAAGGTCATATCATTCAGTTATTTTCATTTTTTTAGTGTTCCTTTAAGTTTTTCAGTGTTTGCGTCCATCTTTTTGTTCTTCGTGTCTACGTCATCTAAGCAAAAAAAAAAAGGGTTATATTTCATCTTGTTACTGTCTCTAATCATATCAGTATATTAAAAAGAAAACGAGAGAGAGAGGGGGGGGGATTAGTTGAAATTTGAAGGATCATTTAATTTTTGCCCTAAAAACATAACTTTTGGTGAACCATAAGCAAACCACCTCGGAATCAATAACAACTTCATATTTAGTCTATTGGGGGTGAGATCGCATTGTATGTCAAATTTGGGTTTATTCTGATATTGTTTGCTTGAGGTTTTAATTCGAGGTTCAATTATGCCGCATAAACACTACTCTTAATGAACCATAAGCAAACCACCTTAGACTAAATTGAAACTTCATATTCTGTGTATTGGGGATGATATTGCATCATATATTAAATTTGGGCTTATTTTGATATCGGCCTCTCGAGGTTTTGATTGGAGGTTCAATTCTGCCGCAAACTGATCATACAAGGGGTTTGGGTACCTAGACATAAAGTAACAACCTATAAATTGATATTTTTTGTTTTTTTAGTATTATAATACTAAATATTGAATTTAAGGTTATTTTGAGATTGTTTGGTTTGGGTTTCAGTTCTGTTACGTAAAAATTACGTAATAGGTTAGATTTGCGTCAAGTTTCAAAACATTATCCTTACTGTTTAGTTTTGTCCAAATCTTTTTATTTCTATTATATTTGGGTTATCTAGGAGTCAAGTAACTATTTTAGCTAATATTTGCTTCTATTTTATTTCATGTCTTTGTTTCATCCATAATTCATACGAATTTGCATTGCTACTCGCAAAATCGTAATCGTAGTTTTGTTTTGCTTTGTTTTCAATATACTTATTGATTCTTGAGTATGAAAATTATAATTAGAGTGCGCTGCGAAGGCTACTGACTTTGATTTGTTGATTTCAGTTCCTAAAGAACCAAAAGAAAGCAAATTATGAGGTTAAAGGCTTAGTGAGCTTATTAGAGTGAAAAGCCTTGATTTTTTTTTTGTGTGATACACGAGAGGTGTGAGGATACATTTTGTGCTACTAACCAAATTTTACAGATTCAAAGAATGTCTGAAAACAACGAATTAGCGACACAAAACGCTGACGTAGCTTTCCAATTGCGAGCCATAGGCCACGAACTTTAGCTTTTGTATAGAATGTACAAGGATCTGAAAGATGAGGTGAATTCAATAAAGCAACAGAATAGTGGGGTTGATTGCCGAGGAAATACGGTCTGTATGGTCGTACGGAATGTCAGATCTGATTTTGAAGAGTTCGTTGATGAAAACGCAGATGAGGGTGAAGATGACTATGATTTTGCATCTACTGGCCAAGGAATCAGGTTTGGACCGAACAGGGTTAGGAGGAATGTGAATTCTGTGGCATGAGCACTTATGAAGATATGGATAGGGACTTGAACACCATTAAACTGAAAATTCCTAACTTTCAAGGTAAAAACGATCCCGAGGCTTATTTGGAATGAGAGAAAAAGGTAGATTGGATTTTTTATTGCCATAGCTATTCTAAACAAAAGAAGGTGAAATTGGTGATAATTGAGTTTACGGAGTATGCATTGACTTGGTGGGATCAAATTGTAATCAGTAGGAGGAGGAATGGGGAGCGACCCGTTCAGACTTAGGAGGAGATGATTTGTGCCAAACCACTATTATAGAGACTTATATCTGAAGCTCCAAAGTCTGAATCAAGGTTATAAGACAGTAGATGAATATCACAAAGAGATGGAGATAGTAATGATTCGAGCCAATTTTTTTGAGGATAGAGAAGCCACCATGGCTAGATTTCTTAATGGGTTGAATCGGGACATTGCTATTGTGGTTGAGCTACAACACTATATGGAGCTAGAGGACATGATTCACATGACTACGAAGGTGGAGAGACAACTTCGAAAGGGACATGCTCAGCCAGTGTTTAATTTGGGCTCTTCATCATCTTGGATAGTCAAAATCGCTCATGAACAAACATTTGGACTGTTACTGTCTAACTGTTACTGTCTTGTTTTTGAACTGTTACTGTCTGTCCTCTCCTCATATTTTTAACCATATCTGGAGTTATAGAACACTGATTCAAGCGAGATTAGTCTCTTTAGAAAGCTAAGACATGAGGCTACAAGTTCTCTGAAGACAAGAGAACCCAGTTCTGCCTCTAAGATAGTCAAAATTGCTCATCAACAAACATTTGGACTGTTATTGTCCAACTGTTACTGTCTCGTTTTTTAATTGTTAATGTCTGACCTCTTCTTATATTTTTAACCATATCTGGAGTTATAGAACACTGATTCAAGCGAGATTAGTCTCTTTAGAAAGCTAAGACATGAGGCTACAAGTTCTCTGCGGACAAGAGAACCTAGTTCTGCCTCTAAGACAGTCAAAATTGCTCATCAACAAACATTTGGACTGTTATTGTCCAACTGTTACTATCTCGTTTTTGAACTGTTACTGTCTGTCCTCTCCTCATATTTTTAACCATATCTGGAGTTATAGAACACTAATTCAAGCGAGATTAGTCTCTTTAGAAAGGTAAGACATGAGGCTACAAGTTATCTGAAGATAGGAGAACCCAGTTCTGCCTCTAAGACAGTCAAAATTGCTCATCAACAAACATTTGGACTGTTATTGTCCAACCGTTACTGTCTCATTTTTGAACTGTTACTGTCTGTCCTCTCCTCATATTTTTAACCATATCTGGAGTTATAGAACACTAATTCAAGCGAGATTAGTCTCTTTAGAAAGGTAAGACATGAGGCTACAAGTTATCTGAAGATAGGAGAACCCAGTTCTGCCTCTAAGACAGTCAAAATTGCTCATCAACAAACATTTGGACTGTTATTGTCCAACCGTTACTGTCTCATTTTTGAACTGTTACTGTCTGTCCTCTCCTCAGATTTTTAACCACACCTGGTGTTATAGAACTCCGATTCAAGCGAGATTACTCTAATTGGAAACTAAGACATGAGGCTAAAGTTCTCTGAATAAAGGAGAACACAGTTCTGCCTCTAAAACAGTCAAAATCGCTCATCAACAAACATTTGAACTGTTATTGTCCAACTGCTACTTTCTCGGTTTTAAACTGTTACAGTCTTACCTCTCCTCAGATTTTTAAACATATCTGGAGTTATAGAACTCCTATTCAAGCGAGGTTAGTCTCGTTGGAAACCTAAGACCTAAGGCTACAAGTTCTCTGATAAAGGAGAGCCAAGTTCTTCCTATAAGGCAATCAAAATCGCTCATCAAAAACATTTAGACTATTATTGTCCAACTGTTATTGTCTCGTTTTTGAACTGTTACTATTTGACCTCTCCTCAGATTTTTAACGATACTGGAGTTATGGAACTCCGATTCTAGCAAGATTAGTCTCATTGGAAAGATAAGACATGATGCTACAAGTTCTCTGAAGAAAAGAGAACACAGTTCTGTATCTAAGACAGTCAAAATCGCTCATCAAAAAACATTTGAACTGTTACTATCCAACTGTTACTGTCTTGTTTTTGAACTGTTACTATCTTACCTCTCCTTATATTTCAAACCATATCTGGAGTTATAGAACTCCGATTCAAGCTAGATTACTCTCGTTGGAAAGCAAGACATGATGCTACAAGTTCTCTGAAGAAAGGAGAACCTAGTTCTGCTTCTAAGATAGACAAAATCACTCATCAAAAACATTTGGATTGTTACTGTCCAACTGTTACTGTCTAGTTTTTGAACTATTAGAATGAGATGAACCCTGCCAGTAAGAGAATCTCAAAGAAATGAGGAAATCAACCCTGTCATCAAGAGAGGTCTTCAAGTCAACCCTGCGACCAGGGAGTGCCAAGTTTGTCAGTCTTATCCTGTCAGGACTTCTCCAGTCAAGTCTTTTTGCCAAGTAAGTCACATTCTATCATTTGGGTAGGTCGCCTATTATAATACCACCTTTCATCTTCCACTTGGGTAGGTCACCCATTACAATGAGACCAACATTTTTTCTAGGTAGGTCACCCATTACAACATGACCAATTCTCCAAGTTTTTTTTATCAGGGTAGGTCACCCATCATAATGAGAACATTATCTTCCATTTGGGTAGGTTCACCCATCATAATAAGACCATCTTCCATTTGGGTAGGTTACCATAATAATGAGACCAATTCACATTTTTATCATCTTCCTTCTGGGTAGGTCACCCATCATAATGAGACCATCATCTTTTCTGGGTAGGTCACCCATCACAATGAGACTATTATTTTTTCTCTGGATAAGTCACCCATCATAATGAGACCACTTTCATCTTCCATTTGGGTAGGTCACCCATCATAATAAGACCGTCATCTTCTATCTGGGTAGGTCACCCATCATAATGAGACCATTATCTTTCATTTGGGTTGGTCACCCATCATAATAAGACCATTTTCCATTTGGGTAGGTCACTCATAACAATGAGACCAATTCACATTTTGATCATCTTGTATCTAGGGTAGGTCACCTATGATAATGAGACCATCATCTTCCATCTGGGTAGGTCACCCATCACAATAAGACCATCATTTTATACCTGGGTAGGTCACCCATTATAATGAGACCACTTTCCATATTTTTTCCTGGGTAGGTCGCCCATTATAATAAGACCACCTTTCATCTTCCATTTGGGTAGGTCGCCCATTATAATGAGACCACCTTTCATCTTTCATTTGGGTAGGTCACCCATAATAATGAGACCAATTCACATTTTGATCATCTTTCATTGGGGTCACCCATCACAATAAGACTATCATCTTTTCTGGGTAGGTCACCCATCACAATGAGACCATCATTTTTTTCTTTGGGTAGGTCACTCATCACAATGAGACTATCATTTTTTCCACTTGGGTAGGTCACCCGTCACAATGAGACCATCATTTTTTTCTTGGGTAGGTCACCCATCAGAAGGAGACCACATACACATCTTTGTATCGGTTCTGGGTAAAGGAGATCGCCAGATGAGATCTCAGGTTAGCCCAACCACACACAGAGTTTAGCTTTGGTTAAAGAAAATCGCCAGATAGGATTTCAGGTTAACCCGACCACACACAGAATTTAGCTTTCGTTAAAGGGAATTGCTAGATGGGATTTTAGGTTGACCGAGCTACACACCAATTTTTGGTTCTGGTTAAAGGAGATCGCCAGATGGGATCTCAGGTTTACCCGACCACACACAGAATTTAGCTTTGGTTAAAGGGAATTGCCAGATGGGATTTTTAGGTTGACCGAGCTACACACCAATTTTGGTTCTGGTTAAAGGAGATCGCTAGATGGGATCTTAGGTTGACCCAGTCAAAAGGGCTAGACCAGAATGAGTATGGATGGGCAGGTCGTCCTTGAAAATAGACCAGCGTGAGTATGTATGGGCAGGTCGCCCCTGAAAATAGACTGGCGTGAGTATGTGTGGGAAGGTCACCCTTGAAAATAGACCACAATGAGTACGTGTGGGCAGGTTGCTCGTGAAAATAAACCGGTATGAGTATGAGTGGGAAGGTCGCCCCTGAAAATAGACCACAGTGAGTACTTCTGGGCAGGTCGCCCGTGAAAATAGACCGGCGTGAGTATGTGTGGGAAGGTCACCCTTGAAAATTGACCACTTTTCTTCAAAAAGGGCAGGTCACCCAAGATAATGAGACCATTTTCTTTTAAAAAGTGAAGTTCTTAGCTGAGTGGATCACTCAGTAAGCTAGGAAGACCTTTTGTTTTCTCTA
>Ga0325401_1007460_pt1 | contig 10622 bp, 5 predicted proteins | sample PopdelMetagenome_FD_205666 | JGI IMG/M metagenome (GOLD analysis project Ga0325401, IMG submission 205666) | Populus deltoides microbial communities from Bellville, Georgia, United States - Xylem-PdKOR-R2 | ecosystem: Host-associated > Plants > Phyllosphere > Stem > Wood/Secondary xylem | place...
CAAATAAAATGGACTAGTTAATTAGTTATGTTAAACTATAGGGACTAAGCTGTTATGGTTAACTCTTTATTTTAAGACCCACCCCTCTCCCTCACTTTATCTCCACCAGTAGCGTCTGCTGTCTAGAGACAGACAAAACAAAAACTCTCTCTCAACTGAAGTAGTTAGAAGTAAAAGTTAAAAACCCAAAAAAATCTGTTAATTTCCCTTTTGCCCCGCACTCTTCAAAAAATCACAAAGAAGCAGCAGCATCAAACTTGAAAGAAGAAAGGTCATTTCGGTAGCTTCACAGATCCCTCCGCGGTCTCTCTCTCGATGTTAATCAGCAGCAGCAACAGTCCAAACGGCGGAATCCAGCTCTCCGGTGGCGGCGGCGGCGGCAGATTCTGGTGGGAATTTGTGCCAGTGGCGCCGTCGTCGAGAACAACTCTTGCTTTCACTGCCGTAGCCGGAATCGCCGTGTTCGCCGCCCTGCTCTACACTACCAGTAGGTAATAATACTAGAAGAACCACAAAAAAAACCCTAATTTTTTTGAAATATTTTGAAGGAAAGAGTGAGATTATTAAGTAGATGAAAGCTCTAAAACGGAGTCAAACATCGTCGTCTTCGTCAAATTCATCTTCTCCTCCGTCGTCTTCGTCTTCGTCTTCGTCTTCATCGTGGATTCATTTGCGTTCGGTTCTCTTTGTAGTTACTTCCTCCTCACCGGCTTATTGTTCCTCCTCTTCCTCTTCTGATCGGTGAGTCCTCCTTTTCTCTCTCTGAAACTACTTTCTTTTACTCTTTCTTGATGATTCTAGTGATTTTCTTCTTTTTTGCTTTGTTCAGATCCGATCTTGAAGAAATATTAAGTGTAGATCGTGTTTACAGTCTCTACTCTCTACTACTACTACTACTACTACTACTCACTCCACTTGTTCTTTTTCTCTTTGGTTTTTTTTAAGTTACTGCTTTCTTAGATGGAATGGGTGTGGCTTTGGCTTGGTCAATTTAGGCAATTTTTATTTTTTTATTATTTTCACGGAATTTTTTGACACGGGTTATTGGTAATTTAATGCATAACTTGTTTTTTTAGTAACAATGGTGTTGATTATTGAGTTGAAAATTGAAGATTTGTTTGTTTTTGCATTACATTTCCGGGAGTTAGGGTATGGATTTAACTTTATCTTATAGCAGGCTTCTCTCGTTAAATTATTTATAATGTTTCTTGCAAAAATTCTATTTTATTTGAATTAGAGATGGGTGGTCTTTCAAAATCTTAGCTGTTTTTTTTTTGAAAAAAACTTGGGAAACTACCAAATAAAGTGAGCTGTTTGCTGGTGCCCTTTCACGTTCACTTTTTTTTTTTTACTGGAACTTGATCAATATTGTTCTTTTATTGCAGGGGCCGGCTTAAGTCGCCATGGTCTCGAAGGAAGAGAAAACATGCCCTTACTCCTAGGCAATGGAAAAGTTTGTTTACACCCGATGGCAAACTCCGTGATGGTGGAGTTAAGTTTTTGAAGAAAGTTCGAAGCGGAGTGAGTAATCATTCCAATTACAATTTGTGTTTTGCTATGGCAGTTTCATGGGAATATTTATCTCTTATGTTTCTCTTGTAGGGTATTGATCCAAGTATTAGAGCAGAGGTCTGGCCATTCCTCCTTGGAGTGTAAGCATATTGAACCTTATTTTATTGTCATATATGTTTTTAGCTGCTGCTTCTGTCTCATGGCTTAGGATAGATCCTGAATGTGTTCTTCTGAACTTCATGGTATGAGTTTGGCTTACCCTGGAAAGGATTTCAGTTATCTTTCCTTCCGCTAAATTCACACTATGAAGTGGTGTTCAATTTTGTAGAAATTTGTGTTCTTGCATTTTACATCAGATTCATTGTGTACTCCTTCCTGCTCATCTACTGAGTTCTGGTCAATGATATTTTAAAAATGGTTAGCTGTACCACATCCCTCCATCTATCACTCAATTGAAAAAGGTCTCTTAGCTAATGCATCTTCAAGTGTGGTCCTTACAACCTCTTCATCAGTGTTACCGTGATGTTTGATGAGAGTTCCACTGAAATATCACATTAAAATCAAGAAGTTGAAGGACCGTTGTGAGTCCTTTTCCCCTGAATTGGTTACTTGGGAGAACTTTACTGCATTTGAACAGTGAAATTGTAAAATTTATGCTTTTTTTCATCTCCTTTTCCATTTATTTATTGGTATTTATTTTGTGTGTTTTAAATCATTGACCTGGAAATGCTATTCATTGGTTTACGTCTTCATGTCCTCTTTCCCGATGCACCTTGTTCTTTCTTTCCAGAACCTTAATCTTGAATTTCTTTGTGTTTTAAATCATTTAAGAGTTCTGTACCAGCCAATTTTGGTTTATACTATCACATTGTTCCTGCATCACCAACATGTGTGGGTCTTGTTTTATGTTAACAGATATGACTTGAATAGTACCTCAGAAGAGAGAGAGATTATAAGAATTCAGAAAAGGTACTGTCTACTCGCTCAATTTATAGATTCAGACTACTTGTGAGCTATTTTGATCATGGATAATTTGATTGGTGGTATTGAAGCCCCTAAATGTAAAGCCTTTTCTGTTTTCTTTTGACTTCTATTCTCATATGGTTTTTTTCTTGACAATCTTTGGCTGCAGAAAGGAATATGAGAATTTTCGCAGACAGTGCCGTCGACTTCGCAAACACAGCGATGATTGCTCCAAAGGAACCAGTGAAAGAAGCTGTATTGAGGACAGTGGAAGTCTTGCTGAAGACTCTGACTATTCAAGTTATGAAGATGTGGTTAGTGCCAGGGAGTCTCTTTCCAGCGAGGAAAGGAGTCCTGATGTTGAGGACTCTGATGACCCTTCCAGTGCACTGTTGGAAGGTTATGATGCTTCAGGACAGACCACAAACACTGATGCCTCTGCACTAAACACCGAGTCTTCTGACTCAGAATCTTCTGAAGATCCTGAAGTCATTCAGGCTTCCTCCTCTTCAGAGGGCAGGGAAGAGAATGATCTTGATGTGCCTTTGAAAGAGAACACTTCTCCCTCAAGGACTGAGCTACATCCAAACCAATGCACTGGCGAAAATTTTTCCACATGGCAGCGGATCATTCGTGTTGATGCAGTGCGAGCCAATGCCGAATGGATTCCATATTCTCCGTCTCAGGCAACAGTTTCAGAGTTAAGAGCACGTCATGCTGCAGACGCTGTTGGGTTGAAGGACTATGATTCGCTGGAACCGTGCAGAATTTTCCATGCTGCAAGACTAGTTGCTATTCTTGAAGCCTATGCAGTCTATGACCCTGAAATTGGGTATTGCCAGGGCATGAGTGATCTACTTTCTCCAATAATTGCAGTAGTCACAGAGGATCATGAGGCTTTCTGGTGTTTTGTGGGTTTCATGAGAAAGGCTAGGCATAATTTTAGGCTTGATGAAGTGGGGATTCGAAGGCAACTCAGTATTGTTTCCAAGATTATCAAATGCAAAGACTCCCACCTCTACAGGCACTTGGAGAAGCTACAGGCTGAGGATTGCTTTTTTGTTTATAGGATGGTAGTGGTGCTGTTCAGGAGAGAATTGTCATTTGAACAGACAATTTGCCTATGGGAGGTGATGTGGGCAGATCAGGCAGCAATAAGGGCTGGTATTGGAAAGTCTGCTTGGAGCAGGATAAGGCAGCGAGCACCACCAACAGAGGATTTATTGCTTTATGCTATTGCAGCTTCTGTGTTACAGAAAAGGAAATTAATCATAGAGAAATATAGCAGCATGGACGAGATCTTAAGGGAATGCAATAGCATGTCTGGGCACCTTGATGTATGGAAACTCCTCGACGATGCGCATAATCTGGTAGTGAACCTTCATGACAAGATAGAGGCACCCTTCCGATGACTTCATTTCAAACATTTTATCAGTGATTTATGTCCTTCAATTCTTTTAAAGGTTTTTGTTCTGTAAGTAAGGAGTATTGCCAGCCTCCTTATGTTATGCTCCAAACGTGCCCGAAGGAGGAGGTTATCCATCCTCAGCAATGCTGCTACCTGCTCGCTTTCAAGTCTTTAGTTGAAGTGGCATTACATTAAAAGATTTTTATATGCGTTCTACTCAAACCATTTATTTTGAATACAGAAACGATCTTCATCTTCGCCAAATCAAAACAAGCAGGTGGGATCTGTATTGTCGATCAATGTACCATATTGAATGAGAAATATCAAGATTTGGATCATTGAATCCCAAATATTTTCTGTCTAGGAAGGGCTTATCTTAATAGATCAATGGCAAATTATACGGTAACCAAAGGTATTTTCAGCTGGATGCCGACAGAATCCATTTGAAATTTACAAATGCTGAAGCCTGTTTTGTAACAAAGGTATCATGCCTGATAGTAATAGCTAGTCGATTATGGCAGGTTTTGGTGCTTGCAGCTTATCCTTTTAACTGATAATAATAGACTTAAATGATGTAATCTTTTTTAGTTCTTCATTAATCTGGTTGAAGCTAAACTATCTTGTGTGGAAATGTTTATTTGTTAACTTTGACTATTTTTTTTTTTTTTTATTCAAAATGGTATTATTTTGATTTTTTTATAAAACAAAAAAATTTGGTTGATTTAGGTTAACTCGAGTCAATCCACTCGACTGGTGACCCGATTATTGTCCCAGATTGACTTCTGGATAGGGCTTATAAACAATACAAAAAACCTAGGAGACAAATCTCAATAATTAAAATATCGAATGATGAAATAAAAAAATAAAAAAAAATAACAATTAAGAGAATAATGAAGAAAAAAATTGAGAGGACAAACAAAAATCTTGAATTGAAGGGAAGTATTAAAAAAAATTAATTAATAAATGAATCCAAAACCAAGAAAACAAAGAATATCAATTTTTAATGAATTCAATGATGATGAATGAAATTTTAAAAAAATAACTGAAGTCAACTTGGTCCAACTTTTAGAATTTTATAACACGGATCATGAAACCGGATTATAGCATAAAGTCTAATCTGGATGAAATTCCCAAAATAATTAGAGATAAAATAAAAAAAATAAATTAAAAAAAATAATCTAAAAAATATAGATTTAAAAAGAAAAGGAATTAAATTTGACACAAAAATAAAATAAAACCAAATTATAATGGATGAAATTGAAAAACAATTTCAATCTAGAAAAGAATAAGAACAACTAATAATAACAATCAAAAAAATAAGAATCATATTTGATATAAAAATAAAATGTTAAGGAATGAAATTCAAAGATAAATCAATTCAATAAAGGATTTAGGGCCAAATACTTCACAATTAAAAAAATAAAGACCAAATTTAATATAAAACCATATGCAAATGGATGAATTTGAAAAAAAAACTTGATAAATGATTCAAGACTAGATACACTATAATTAAAAAAATTAAAATTAAATTTAATATAAAAATTAATTGTGAATGGATGAGAAAAAAAAACTCAATAAATAATTTAAGTTAAAATATATTTCAAAAAAGAAGAAGAAGAGAGAAGTAAAAAAGGGTGGGAGGAAAAACCCTTGGTTGGAGCAACTCTGCTTATCGCTAGGCACACATGCCTTTTCACTGTACTTGGGGTGGCGAGTCGCATCAAAAGCTTTGAAATGGTTGGGAGTTTTTCAAGAGTACGCAGGGCAGCAAAACAATCTTGCTCTTCCTCCCCTTCACTTTCCTCGTCCTCCTCAATGCTTTCCTCCAATTTTGAGAGTGGGAAACGACCACTCCCAGCTCCAATTCCAAATTGGAATGGTGACCTGATCATGTAGTCATCTGCTGTTAGCTTAGCAGTGAAGTCATATTGTGTTTCATCGCAGTCTAAATCAAATTGGAATTCCTGATCATCTCCCAAATCACCCCTGGGAGAAAAAGCCTCCCTCTCGGCTATCAACCTCCTTGCCTCAATGCACACAAGCTCAAGCTCACTGGGTTCCTCCTCACCAGGTCGGAACTCCCTGCTCATCATCTCACTGATTTCAGCAAGACAGTGACCATGGATGGCAGCCTCCTTGAGAAAAATTGTGCAGAGAACTAGAACCCGCAGGCAAGCCTCTCTGATCATCGGAAGCTGCATTCGCAGCATATCACAATCCTTGCCAGGATCAAGTTTTTCTATATAGTCAAGCTCGTCATCTGAGAACGGGATTGAAGCTTGAGGCCAATGAATCCACTCGAAGGATGGATCCTCCAATGTTTCTGGTAAGCAAAGCCCATGATCAATTGGAATCAGCTCCACTCGCCCATATCTCCCGACACCACCAAGCTTCCTGACTAGAAGGTTCCCAGCATGTCTGTCAGTGTTAAAAATTCTAATGTCTAATATCCCAATACGATGCACAGAAGATACTGGGAAGCTTGATGTCCCGTGATCACTGGCACCAAAATCATGTGGAATGAACTGCTGGAAAGACGCAATCTTGCTGACCTTAAATTTTTTCATACATATAAATTATTATTTATATTCAACACACGTGTGCTAGACAACCACCAGCAAGAATGCGGCAGAGCCATTCAGGTGGCATTGTGAAGCCAACAGATGAAGAACCTTTGGCACCAAACAATCCAAAAGGTTTTGTTGGCAAAGCTCCTGGGCAACCGGGTTTGAAACGGTCCGTGCGGAGACAGGGTTCAGGGAAGTGGCAGCATACCTTCTTGACTATGATCACTTTGCTAATGTGCCCCTATATACAGTTTTATTTTTAAAAAAACCTAAGGGTAATTTTATATTTGCATTGTTTAAAAAAAAAAAAAAACCTTCAATACATGTATATTTTTTTTTCCTTTCAAGAGCATAGCTATAACTTAACTGTTTTTTTTTTTTTTTTTGAAAAGATAAAAATTCCCCTGTTAAAAATTTATGTTTTGAAGGTCAAATTAATATTTATACTGTAGCAAAAAAAAAAAACAAACCATTTTATCTCAAATTATTTTTTTAATAGGAAATGTATCCTATAAAAAACCAATCTTACCCCCAATTACATATTTAGCTAGTTTTTTTAATAAGAATAATTTTATCTTTACACTTTTTAATCCAAAGTAATTTTGTAGAAGGGTGAAAGACATTTAGTTTTTTTTTTGTAATAGGCAATTTCGTGGACGTATAATTTTTCACTCCTTCTCTAGTATCTGGTGAGAGACCACACTGCAATTTCCCTGGCTAAGCATGTGGTGGGTCAAAAGCATCAAGGATAATGCTTTTACCCACCAACCAAAATTTCATTTTGGTCCTCTTAACATCATGTAAATCAACATTCACACCTTTACTGGTTTTTCCAGGGGAAACAATTAATCAGCTACTGATAGAAGAATGGAACAAAGGTTAGAGAGTTTGAAAAAAGAAACGTTTCCTGCTTATCATCCAACAAAATCAGACATTGTCCAGTTGCCATTGACCAACAGTTCAAACACACCAGCGGGCCAATTATGGAGCACTGACTAAAGTTGGCACACACACACTGCAAAGGGAGGAACTAAACAAAAGAGTGATTTAAAATTAAACTGATCAAGTCCAGAACTAACCCATCAAAAGGGTACAAGTAATTGCCTCTACTCTTTCTTGGTGTAGGTTCGGGCAGCAAGAGCTAAGCCCAAGATTAAGAGTGGCACGAGTAGCTGCAAGATCTTAATCAGAAATTCAGACTTGTCATCTTTGAAGCTTGTTCCTCCCAAACCTGCTGCTACGTAAACACGTTTCGTGGGAACAGTTGTTACATCTACCTCACCAATGACATACTTTCCCATCATCCCTCTAGCATCATCGCTGTGACCAACATCTTCAAAATCATGCGTTGCATCTTTCCCTGAAAAATGAAAGAGAGTTCATGCTACCAACTAAGATAAGGTGGTTGAATTTGGGTTTTTGTACTGTTATAGTAAAAGGACATGCTGAATGGGTTAGAGATAGTAGGATTCCCCTACAAACTCTTCGAGCTAAAATTTATGAGGTTTAACAGAACTGGTATCATAACCAACCTGTTGATGACAGCAAAACTTCTCCGCCTCCAGGATGATCATCCATAAACGAGGTGACATCATACACCTGAATATGAAACTCAAAACGTCAATAAAAATTAAAAAAGAAAATACAGTAGCAATGAAGTAAAAATTTCATTAGACACATAATGACATTATTTTTCATATCAAAGAAAAAAAAGCAGAACAGGCGGTTCACACCCTATCTCAAAGAGTAATTACCATAGCTCGTGCTTTCCCCGCAAGAGGAAATTATCACATGACAATCGGTTATCGCATTGAGAGTTATTTTACACAAGGCGAATGACCATGTGTATTGGGTTCAGGCATCAATTTCCTATATTCATTTATTTTGTGGAAGGCCTATCAACATGTTTTCCTTACTTGGGAGGTTTGGGCAGGCCACCTCACTTGTCAATTCACCAGGATATCCAAAGCAGGATAGTTCAAGTAACTTTTAATAACACAATTCCTACCACAGTAAGATTTTGACAAATATAATGCATGTTAGCTTCTCATGGGCCTTTCTTTTCACCTCTTCCATAAGGGATTTATCCACTTACACGCTTCACAAATTTAAATGTGACCAGTGGTTCTTACATACTACTAGGTGAGGAGGGAACACTGGAGCATTGCTTTGGTATGTTCAGTGACTTTTCCTTCCAACGAAGAGATGGCACTCGGTTCTAAAAGGAACAAACTTTGCAATTTTAAGCATTTCAAATAAACTTTCAACACCTTAATCATGCAATAAAACTGATAGCACCGACACAGATTTGATTTTCAATAGACAAAAAATCCAAAAGGGGTAAATAAAACTAATCACAAAAAGTCAAAGTTCTCATCTTGTAATCTCAAACTAAATTTTCCCAGCAACCAAACAGAATTCCCCACTTTTAATCTAAAAAAAATACCAAAAAATGAAACTTGTAGAAAGAGATCTGACCTTGCCAGAGATAATAAGCCAACAATCCTTGGTTTTGTTGTGCTTGGCAACCTCATCGAACAAGTAAACCTTTGAAGAAGCCATATCTTTCACAAACACTGATCACAAAACCACAAAAAAACATTCAAAACCCACAAATATCTACGACCAAAACCCTTCAGATTTACCCTCAAAAGAACGGTCAATATAAAAAAATAAAAATGACCCACTACTATTAACAAAAACACCCATAACCAAAACAACAAAAGATAATCAAAACAGGCAAGTAAGATTAAGGACTGAAAAAGGACACCAACAAGAATCAATGTTGCTCACATGAGAGATGTCTGGTAAGATGCAAGATATTGCTTCTTTCTCTTTCTCTTTCTCTATCTTGGTGTTAGAAAAAACTGCCTTAGATTCTGATTTATAGCATTAATGAACTCAGGGGAGGTGACAAGACGACGAAGTATGGTTTGGTGGACTTTCTCCTCTCCTCCATGAGATGCCTTATTTAGAGAAAGAAAAATAAAATATTTGGAATATGATTAGTTTTGAATTGATTGAGGGAAATTATCTATCTTAACTTGCAGCAAATCTAGAACAATAGAAAAAATTCTATGAATTTTTTCGTGTGCCAAGCACTCGACTCCTTGACGTGTATTACACACATGAAGAATTTTAGATTGCACATGTGGAATAACTTGAGATAATCCAATATTCATTGGATTTAATGATAAATTAAACAAATTAATTTCAAGGAGAAGGAGGTTATTTATTTGAAATTATATTAAAATAATATTTTTTATTTTTAATATTGATATATCAAATTGATAAAAAAAATACTAAAAATATCAATTTAAATCATTTTCAAAAAATAAAAAATTAAATAAATACGATCCAACTTCATACTTATTGAATTTGACATCAAATAAAGAGAATACAATTCCAATTTTTTAATAAATTATTTTTTATTCATTCTCTTAACCAGCTATCCATTTGATGTTTTGATAATATTTAATGGAATCTTTAAGAATAAATAATTTTTACACGTTTTTAACAAATCCTATTATTTATTTCAATTAAATTGCAATAAGTTTCAATGTCACAATCAATCCAATCTGCACGTTGTTGAACAATTCATGCTCTATTCACGTCAATGTTGAATATTGTTTCCATTAATGACTCAATCTCGGGATTGATATAATATAAATTTTAAATGAAATAAATTATTTTAAATCGACATATAAATTAATGTAAGTTAATTTATCCAAACCATGATCCAAATCTTGAACCAAGATATGATAAACTTGATCCAGACTTTCTTTCTCGAATTATTATCCCATTTTCAAAAAAAAATACATAAAAACCCACAAAAAAACTGATATAAACAATAATTTCTATTCATAAAAACTGATAGAAAAATAGCTAGAAAAAAGAAAAATCGACCAACAAAAAGTCTGTCGGAACCCACAAAAGAAGTCGTGGGCCTCCAAGGAAGATGAGGATGAAAACATGCCAACTGGTCAAGGTCAAAACATAAAACCAGTGGCTGCCATGGAAGAAACACTATGAGCTCACAGAGTCAGTCACCTGGCAAAACCAGTGGCTGTTCGCAGCAGCAATCCTCACACGCCCATGGAAACAAAACAAGACAGGCTATGGCCATCAAAACCTTGTCAATTGTCGGTCAGTGCCGTAGACATTGAACTACT
>Ga0325401_1007466_pt1 | contig 10617 bp, 2 predicted proteins | sample PopdelMetagenome_FD_205666 | JGI IMG/M metagenome (GOLD analysis project Ga0325401, IMG submission 205666) | Populus deltoides microbial communities from Bellville, Georgia, United States - Xylem-PdKOR-R2 | ecosystem: Host-associated > Plants > Phyllosphere > Stem > Wood/Secondary xylem | place...
AATCCATAAAAATTATATCCTTGATACACATATATTCATCTACTTCAAACTATGTTTGATATTACCAAGATATGCATGAACATGACCAAATAAAATGCAATGAAAACATGTAAGCTTTAAGCAAAAAGCATTACAAACTCTAATTTAATGTCCAAGAACATAAAATTGGTCATTTGGTAAAGGTTTGTAAAAATGTCAACAAGTTATTTCTTGGTATCAACACATTGAAGAGCAATATCATCTTTTTATACATGATCATGTAAGAAATGATGTCTAATATCTATGTGCTTTTATGCGATCGAGAATACTCACTACTAGAAAATTATTAAACATCGATGGAATGTTCCATCGATGTTTCTGCTTGATGTTCATTGAAATTTTAATTCGTAACAAAATTATCAACATATTCATGTTGTCGGTTAGCTTGGTGTCAAGGGTTTGATGTTCATCAACAATTCCATCAGCGAATTAACATGCTGATGGAATATTCACGCTAAAAAAATTATCGACCAGTATTCATCGGTAAATTCATTAATATAATAATTATTGATGGACGTTTCCATTGCTGACATGTTAGCTAGGTTGTGAATATCATCGACGATATCACCAATGTAATTCTCTAAAGAGGTTTACATCGTTGATTCAGTCGACAAGTCCAAAAACTTCATAATGTTTTATAATTCTCTAACAAAATTGGTTTGGATATAACTAATAGAATATAAATCTCCATTGATGATTCTATCAGTGTTTCATTAAATTTTTTTTTTTTGCATGTTTATTTGTTATAATCCCTATTTCATTTTTTAAACCTAAAATCACAACAACAAACAACAACTAACAAATTGAACAGTAAATGTGACGACTCAAAAAAAATTAACAATAACATTTTCAAAATATATCAATTTTAACGGTGCAGTTTTTTTTTAAAAAATTTGACAGAGTCTCTTTTATATTTTTATTACCAAGTTATCAATTTAAAAGTTTCACAATTTGTAAACATCATTCACAAATACTTGTCCCGTCATATAGGACTTCTATAACATAACCATAACATTAACTTCCCATTATTTTTATTAGGATTAGGATTAACATCATGTCATTCTATAAAACAAGTATTTAAAGCTAATATTATTGAAGGCACGTATCATTTTTTTTAAAGGTAGGTATGATTAAATAAACATATAACAAGACTATAAATTAATATAGTGATGAAAACTCCCTTAATTACATTATCCATATTTAAATAAAATAAACAATACAATTCGTTAGATACAAAAGTATATTAAAACAAAATATTGGTTCTTCCAAATACATCATTCACTTAACAAAAGACACATATCCATGCAACTACTTCCCGACTCGAAGGTGTAAGGTACCTAGAAACATATTCATTTGACATATATTTATTAGGTATGATTAAAATTTACACTTTACAACAAATAAAAGAATTAAGAACTATTTATTCATGCTCATAAAAATATTCACCGCATCATTTAATAGAATAGCTTGTCTTTAATTTACTAACTTCTTCAAAAATCTTTAATACAATTTCTAAAATTTTTGAAAATATCAAAATTGCCTCCAGACAAACCTAAGTATTTAACTTCTACTTAAATCATCTAAATTCTATAATTACCCATTAGACAAAGCGTTTATCCCATTATACAAGGACTTAATTTCCTCTAATTGCCCCTTAACTAGGACATTAATTTTTTTAACCAAGGAGTCAAATCCTCAACTCATCTATTAGACAGGATATTATTCCCGATAAACAAGGAAAATAGTTTCTCAACTCACTCATTCAACAGGATATTAATTTACTTTTTATTTTACAATTGTACACTATGACACAATAAAAAAAAAATCATTTATATATATATATATATATATATATATATATATATATATATATATATATATATATATTCATTCTTACTACTAAATTACTTTAAGGTGTTGAACATCTACCTGATGTCTGTGTGTGTGAAGAGTTTCCTTGTTGATAATTAGGTCATACAACTTCCTCTATACCAACATAATCAACATGTCATTTATCGTTAATAAAATAATGATAAATATGAAATTTCAATTATATTGTACATTTCACGTTCTTGTCATGTATAAAAGTCCACTGCTTTAAAACAAACTACACATTTCTTGATTTAATTAAGTCCAATACCCTTAAGTGAGCTTGGTTAAATTTCTTAATCAAAGAGAATAAAATTTTCCTTTTCGATCCTTCATCGATATTAAATTTCTAACTCTCAAACAATCCACCTGATTAGTTTAAAATCACCCTCTTATATTAACAAAGCTCAAATCAAAACCCTCCCCCCTTATGTGAGTTATGTCCAAAACATCTACAAGGAAATAAAGTGAGAGAATTCTCTCCCTACTTGCAAAAATCATTATCCATATTACCTATTAACATAAAAGATCTATAATTTCACATAATTTCTAAACAATTTTATAAAAACTCAGATGTCCTAATTTTCTTCTTCTAAGCTAAAACCTATATAAGGAAAGAAAGTGAAAATTCTTCTTATTTCTTTGTAAAATTCTTATCCATTCCATCTAGTAACATCTATAAACCTATAATTTTACACAATTTCAAACAAATGTATCAATTTCCTAATCTCTCAATGCTTCCTGTTTAGTCGAAACCATTAATTAAAGGGGAGGTTTGGTTTCTTCCATTTTGAATTTAAACAATTATTCAATCATAATTCATGCTTTCTAACATGGTTCAATCATAATTTGCATCATTTTAATGATTAATACTATAAATCTCCAATTTCATATAATCATAACATATTTAATTTCTTCATCAAAACATAAAATCATAGAAATTAATCACTTTAAACATGTTCTTCACCTTAATTGGATGATGATTCAAGAAATGGATGCAAGAAAAATCCAAATTCTCTTATCTTCTCCCTTTAAAACCCCAACTTTTAAATTTCTTCAAAACAACCTCCCAACACACTAAATCACCTCTCTTGATTGACTAACTAGGTTTTAATCACTCTAATTACACCTCTTTTTTTGTTATAAATCAAGTAGAAAAATCAAACAAAACTCCCCCTCTCTTTTGGTTATAAATCGCTGGCCAATAAGAAGAAATTGGATATTTATAGTCCAATTTTCTTTTATTGTACTTTGGCCCTTATTATTTTCCATTTCTCTTTTTGCCCCACTAATTTTCCTTCTTACATAATTTATACCTTAATACCTTTTCTTTTACATCCTCCTTACATTACTTAAAACTATTTTATTTAATCTATTTGTATTTCATTTCCAAATTAATTAAATAAAAAAATCTCTTTTATTTTTGCTCGGGTTTTTACATTCTTTCCTAATAAAATAAATTTTGCCTTTAAAATTTGAACATCGTACCTGAATTTAGAAACAATTCAGGGTATTTTTTTTCCTTATTTCATATTCTCTTTCCCAAATCACCACTTCGATTTAGGAGTTCCTCCAAAATACCTTGATCATTAGAATCTTCTTGCTTATCAGTTTCTTTTTACTGTAATCTAATACTTTCACCGGTTTCACCTCCAATGTCAAATCTTCATCAATTTCTAAAAGGACTTATGGTAGGACCCGAAATGGATCTTGAGCAGATGTGGAGGCAAAGCTAATTTATAGGCCACATGTCCAATCCTTTTGGTGATCTCTAAAGGCCCAATGTACCTTGATGCTAATTTTTTTTTCATGCCAAATCTTAACATTTGTTTCCACAGAACGACCTTCAAAAAATCATTATCTCTAATACAGAACTCTAAAGATCTCCTCCTGTTATCTACATAACCTCTCTATCTATCTTGGGCTGCTTTCATTCTATCTTTTATGATCTTTATATTTTCTGAGGTAACCTATACCAAGTCTGGCCCAATTAACTACCTATCCCCCACCTCTTCCCAACACACTGACATTTGACATCTTCTACCATATAAGGCTTCATAGGGAGCCATTATTATTGCAGCCTAGTAACTATTATTATAAGTGAACTCCACTAACAACAGATGATCTTACCAATTTCCTTCGAACTTTAATATACAGGCTTTTAACAAAACATCTAATATTTGAATGGTTCTCTTAGATTGACCATCAATTTAAGGGTGAAAGGTTGTACTTGGATTCAACTTTGTTCCCAAAACCTACTGAACACTTGGCCACAACCAAGAGGTAGACTTGAGGTCTCGATCTGAAACTATCAACATGGGCACTTCGTGTAACCTCAAAACTTCATTCACATACAACTTTTCTAATTTCTCCATTGGGTCTGTCATTCTCATTGGCAAGAAAAGTGAAGATTTAGTCAATTAGTCTATCATAACCCAAACAACATCACTTTCCCCCTAGGTAACCCCGATATAAAGTCCATCATGATATTTTTCCACTTCCACTCGGGTATCAGTATTGGTTGTAAAGGCCCGACTAGTTTTTGGTGTTCCACTTTTACCTATTAGCAGATTACATACTTAGTGATTAGTACTTAAAAGTGCATTTTTATCAAGGTTTTATATCATCATTTTGCACTTGAAGTATCAATAACTCCTTAACTAGAGCATGTTTTATAATAACATGTCTAATAATATAAGATACCTTTAATTTATGGTAAATGTTCATTTTAAATGTAGGCCTATCACATAAATTAAAAGATTGATTGATGAGTTTAACTACTGAAATTGAGAAGATAAATAGAGGGCTAAGCTTAGATAAGAGATGCTAGTTGAATTCAAATTGAAACACCATTTGGTTATTGGATCATAACTGAATCTGTAGAACTTGGATTTAGGTTTGGTTTATATGGATAGAAAGCTAAGACACAGGCCTAAAACTTTCATGAAGAGTCCAAGATTTGAAAGTGTCATTTTCGAGTTCAAATGGTAGCAACAACAGAGAAGTCAGAATTTATCTTGTAGCACAGACAATGTTCAGTGTTCAGCCCATATCTCGAGTTCTAGAAGTCCAAATACGCCGATTCTTATTTTGTTGGAAAGGTGAGACAATTTACTAGAACTTTCATGAGGACTATTTGTTCAAATTCTGATGTTAGCAATGACGTTTTGTTCATACAAGAAGATAAGGATTGTCACCAAGTCAAGATATGGCCATCCACTCAACAATTAGTCATCAAATCAACAGTTTCGAATTTTAGCCTGTAAAAGGAGACATTTGCCATGCATTTAGACATCTTGGTTTTCAAATCAAGATCATTTCCTTACTTGCTTTCTTTCTTTGTAGTTTTAATGTTATAGTTTTATTTCATGTTATAGTTTCATTAATATCTTATTTATGCCTTTCATTTTCTTTACTATACTTATATAATGATGTTTTTATCTTGTTTATCTATGTCTCTCTTATTCATAATGTTCAACTAAGTTTATTATGTCAATGTGAAAAGGTTACACTAATGGTGTAAGAATAAATATAGTGTATACTCAACATGAACTTTAATGTTTGATACTAACATGTTTTGTATTTGTTATCTTATTCACTCTTAATACTTTCCTTGTTAAATGGTTAATCTAGATTTATATTGTATAACCCTTGGTATAACAAATACTTGATTCTTTTATAACCAACTATATGGTATAACCGATACCTGTGTTATGAAAGGAACTTGATTTGTTGTTAACATAAATTAACATCATGAATACCTGACAACATTTACAAGTATTAGCATTATTCAAATAAGATAACTAATGTAATCATGTTAATAATTTATAATCCGATTGGAACCTCTTTTGTGTGTGGTTTCCAGTTGAGTAATAAAAAGAGTTTATACTATACTTATTTGAAATACCATTAGTGGATCTTCTAACCTTGACAATTGTTTTATCATTATTTAATCTTTTCATCATTATCACACCACAAAGTTCTCTTCAACATTAATATCATTTTATTATTTGTAATTTATATAGTTCACCTCCATGTGGTTCGACCCTGGTCTTGCCGAGTTATTTATTACTTCAACACTCCTGCACTTGGGATAAGACATTAATCTTTTGATCGTGTCACTTAGCCACGTACTCGTCCACCTCTTTCTTCATATTCAGCCACCAATAAAACTCTTTCAAATCCCAATACATTTTATTACTCCCAGGATATGTTGTGAGTCTCAACTCGTGGGCTTCTTGCAAGACTTTCTTTTTTAGAGTTTCGTCACCTGACAAGTATATTCGCCTTTCAAAAACTATCATTCTATTTTCCAAGATTTGAAAAAGACATCTCGATTCCTGACTTCACCTTGTCTCTTATCTTACCAACTTCAACATCTTTTTATTGTGATTCAAGCACTTTACCCAAAGTGTCGACTGATGCAACCATATTATTCGATAGTTTCACCCACATTTAACTAATGTTTTGCCTATGTTTTTATATATAAAATGTCTTGATATTCTTTGTTTTTTGTTTTGAAGGCACTTTTAGATTAAAGATGCAAAAAAGGAGTAAATTAGAGGTAATTAACAGATTTGGTATCACCAAACGATCAACCGATTCATGTAGAATACTAGACTATCAATTTTAATCCTAATAAATTCTTAGAACCATTTTATCAATCCTTTTTAAATGCATGCAAAGTAAAGTGTGTGTATTCATTTTAATTTGTATCAAGTATGATATAAAGATTTACATTTAAGCACTAAAATGAACACTTAAAACTAAGTATTCATTTGCTTTGTATCTTGAACTTGTGATTGATTTTTTCATTCAATACCCCATGCTTGTTAATGTGATTTTTATATAAATATGTTTAAACTTAATCTTATTCAATCATATCATTAGTCTGTTTTTATTTAATTGTTATCATCAAAATACATAAAATATTAATATATGACCTAAAGGTCAACTCAAACATCTATAAGTACACAATATATGTTTATTATCTCACACTACAAAGCATAACAAGCAAAATAGAAGGTGTTTAACCAACTTTTTAATCCACATGAGGAGTCATTTGAAATGTTGTCTAGATTGTTGTTGACTCTTTAAGAATAATAAAAAAAAAACTAGTATAGTTATGTAGTGGGATCATAATGGATATTTTGATATTGAAACAACAATATTTGAAAGATTTTTCTAGGCATTTAAAGTTATAATTGAGGGTTTAAGGTTGTGTAGGCTACTGCTTAGTGTTGACGGCACCCATGTATATGAGATGTTTAATGTGAAGTTCTTTTTAATGCAAATAATATAATATTTCCTTTGGTTTATGCTCTAATTAAATAAGAAATCAATTACAACTAGAAATGGTTCTTAGATTGCCTCTAGCAATACATTACTAGCGGTCATACCAATATATGTATGTTATTAAATAGATATATTAGAATTAAGAATATAATGTTAAAGATATGAACATAGTCAATTGGACATCACTGGTATTATTCACGTCACTTTTCCAGCAACTTCAACACTAGGTTAAAAAATTTGACTTTAAAAAAAGTTTTAGGAAAGATGTGTTATGAAATAAAAAAGAAAAAAAATTAATACATGGTATGATACAATGATTGAGAAGGACCCACAAATAAAAAAATGGCTTGAATATGAACTAAAAGAAAAATGGGCACTATAATAACAATATGATGGGGATTATTGTTATGGCATTATGACAACAAATATGTTAATAGTTTTTCATAATTTCTTGAAAAGTGGATGTGCATTGGCCATTATAGCTTTGATCTAGCTAAACTTTTAAAGGTCAAATTCTTATTTTATTGTTGAAGAGCGTTGGCACAAGATTTCATTCCCTTTCATATATTGTGGCCTTCGCAAATACTTTGTGAAATCATAAAATATTCAAACAAATCGAGAGACCATACAACAACTCTTTTCAACTCTAAAATGGGATGTTTTCAAGTTAACACCACTCTAAAACAAGTGTTTGAAGAAAGACTCGATGAATAATTAACATACAAGAAAAAAAATGCATGTGTGGTGAATGTGAAATGTTTCATCGACCATTTCACACCTCTTTGCATATTGTATGGAATGTCGAGTTGATCATTTCCAATTTATTGATGCATTCTAAAAAATAAATGTTAAGATGTACTAAAATGCATATGCTCCTCTATTCTATCTTTTACTCAATAAATAACTATGAAATGAATAACCTAAAACATAGGTAGAACTAGAACCCTTGAGATGATGTCGTGGTTGAGGACGAGCCACTTAAAGATGAGGACATACATGAATCCTAGGATGTGATGTCAATGAAGTTAGCCTATCAACAAGTACTAAGCGTAAATAGAGTTGTTTATATATAGAGATATTATATGTTATTTTTTAATGATGAGTTTTTATTTTATTTTACTTGTATTTGATTCTACTTTTATAATTATTTTAGGATTACTAGTTTGAGAAATTATTATTGTTGAGTAGATTTGAATTTATATAATTAGGTTGCTAAGAATTTCTAACCAAACATTTCCAAGTTAACAAAGATACTAGGGTTGAGTGGAGCAATGAAATCATTATTGTTTTAGGCTTACTAATTTAAGAAATTATTATTATTGAGCAAATTTTTAATTTTTATAATTAAGATGTTTATAATTTCAAACCAAACATTTCCAGATGAATGAAGGCAACATGGTTGAGTGAAACAATGAAATTATGACATATCATTACACTAATTATTATTCCACATGTTAGATTTTGCTGTTATGATAACCAAATGATCATTACGACGTTGATGATAAAACTTGAATAATAGAATATCTTAGAACTTGTAAAATATGTTAGGGAAAAAAAAGAGAAATGTGATGGGAAAAGTTATTTGAGGGCAAATGCTATAAGAGATTGTGAGGTTGGCTTTAATATAAGTAAAAGAACTAAGGAAAGGTTACGTGAAAGAGGAATAGAAGGTGGTGGATTAGATTGAAGTTAAAGGGAAAAAAATCTCGAAGGATGATAAAGATGCAAAACCATGATTTTTATATTTTACACAGCAGAAGGTTAGAGGTTTAGGATTTAGTGTTTTGGATATAGGTTTGTATTTGGTTTTAGCGCTTTATCATATGGTTTAGGGTTGATTTTCATATTTATTTAGGATTTGGTGTTTGAGTTTAGGGTTCGGAGTTTAAGGTTTGAATTTGGGGTTTGTGTTTAGGATTTAGTTAGGTTAGGGTTTGAATTTGGTGTTTAATTAGGGTTGACCTAATTTTTTAGTTAATGGGTTGCATGGTTGAAAATAGTGGTTATATAATTAAAAATGACATAATCTACTATGTTGCACAAACTTGCTATTTTCTTTTAAGTATAGTGTTCGTTTCCCAAAACACTTTTTTGTGGTGTTTTATTAAAAAAATCCATTTCTTTTCTCTCTAGAATAATTGTTTGGGAGTGTTATGCAATGTGGTTGAAACTATGTTTTGCTCCTATCACAATTTTGAAAGAGTTTGGTTAATCAACACACGCAATAGTTTTGGATGGCCCCACTAAAAACTCTCTCTTGAAACCTTGTTTAAGAAAAATATACCATTGGTAACTTTTTAAAAAATAAAATTTTCAAACCACAACCGCAAAAACTATCACAATGTTAAATATATACTTGATAATGTGATGCATAATGTTTTTATAAAATTATTTTTCAGTTAAAAATGCATTAAACTAATATGTTTTCATATTTGTTTATATATCAATATATTAAAATTATGTATGAAAAAACATCTATAAAATATCAATTTAATATTTTTTAAAAATAAAAAATACTTTTAAAAAACAACTTGAAAAACTTTTTAAAAAGTTAACAAAAAAACAAATGCACCCTAACTTTTAAAGATTTCTTTCATAAAAGTAATTGTTTAAGGCAATCAATGAATTGATTAGGGTGAGTATTTTCGGTTTGTTTCGGTTTTCTTCTAAAAAAATAATCAAACTGATTTTTTTAAAAAAATAAAAATTAAAACTAAATCAAAACCGGTTCAAACCAGCCAATTTCAGTTTAGTTTGATTCAGTCAATTTATGAAAAAAAATCAATTAAGAGACGAATTGATGGACCTGTTGGTTGCATTTTTTATAAGAAGATAAAAAAAGTTGGAAAATGTTAGAAAAATATGGGTTAAAAGGATATCGGTTGTTGTTTTGAGGGGATTTGATGCTAGGTGTCGAAAATATATGAAAAATAAGAGGCACTAACAAGAAAAGTGTGAGAAAAGTTGAATAATCTTTAAAAATATTAGTTGCTCTAGATTATTTGCAAAGAAAGAAGGCAATAACAAAAGAAAATTTGAACCAAATAGATTTTGTTAGTGTTTGGTGAAGTTTGGCAACGAAGGTGGACCATTTGCTTTTTAATGGCTTTTTTATAAGCATTATTATGAAGTTTCATGATGTTGGTATTGAAATGTTTAATTGTGATATGAAGATTTTGTTTGGAGTATTTATGGTTTAGTGCTTGAGGCCTGAAACCTTCTTTTCTAAAACAAATGATGACTTGAAGTTGTTAAAGATGAGCGACAAGTAGCTCCGAGATACTATCTTAGGAGGAGGAAAAATGATGAAAGAGAATGATATTATTCATTTGAATGTAATCGAGGTAGAGAAGATACAAAACAAAAGAGTATTTATGATTTAAGAACAAAAAAGCTTGTGGGGAGATAGAGAAA